>Ga0315274_10000678_pt1 | contig 52842 bp, 52 predicted proteins | sample YL17G02_20_MG_FD_203700 | JGI IMG/M metagenome (GOLD analysis project Ga0315274, IMG submission 203700) | Sediment microbial communities from Yellowstone Lake, YNP, Wyoming, USA - YL17G02_20 | ecosystem: Environmental > Aquatic > Freshwater > Lake > Sediment | place: USA: Wyoming | collected... | reverse complement strand
GCTTTGCTGCGGGAACAGCCTTGGACACCTACGGGCCGCATAGCCTTTCTGGTAGCGCTTCGATGGAGGTGGGTGAAACCACCTTTAGCGATAGCGATAGCCAGAATGGCGCGATCTGCGGTGTGCCTCAGGCCTCAATCAGCGCCAAGGTTTCCTGCGAGGGCGTGGAAGTCTCTGGGAATACCGACGTGGCGACCATCGTTAACTGGAAGTTCCAGAACGAGAGCGGTAGCCATAACGTCGTCCCCGGCGACTTCAGCTTTGCTGCGGGAACAGCCTTGGACACCTACGGGCCGCATAGCCTTTCTGGTAGCGCTTCGATGGAGGTGGGTGAAACCACCTTTAGCGATAGCGATAGCCAGAATGGCGCGATCTGCGGTGTGCCCGTCGAAGGCTCGCCGCGTATCGCTGGTATGTGTCGCGTTGATGGACGCGGCGCGATCGAGGTCGAAAACGTAACCTCTCAAGAGGTTACGGCGACCATCACTTGGCCGGATGGACCGGATGGAAAGGTTGAAACCCTTGTCGTTCCTGCTAGCGAAAGTCGCGTTTCGACCTCGAGCGACGTCCTCCGTTCGGCAATCTCGGTGGCGTATGAACTCAAGTACGCCGATAAGACCGAGAACGGTCAACTTCCACTGGGGCCGTGCGCAGGTGAAGAGCTGGGGCCTTGGATGAAGATCAAGGTTACCAGCGTCGTCACTACCTCTACGAGCGATCCGCCAGTAGGGGTGACCATTTGGAACGATATGCCAAAGACCGTGGCGCGAGATGTTTCGGTTGAGCTGAAACTCTTTCGCGTTGACGGTCAGGGCAAGGTCGTGCCAGCCGATGATCTTTGGTTCGACAGCGCGAACCCTGGGTCGATCGGCATGCGCGGTTCCAAGGCTGGCGAGATTTTGCCGGGTACAGGGATTGATTTCGTCGCTAAGGGTAATACCTTAGTGATGGAGCAATCTTTCAAGGCTATGGGTTGGGCCAGCTATGCGGAGGGACACAGTTCTTGGTGGCCGCATGCGTATGCGCGCTCAGGGGTTGCGATCATCGAGGCACGGGTCTATTGGACTAACCCCGATGGGTCGCGGCACGGTAATGTGGATGTCTGGCGCACCGATGTCGTGCCGCCAGAATATAAGAGCGACGGAGTCGTTCGCCAGACCACGAATGGCACCTATACCGTTCAGAACTTGAGCGGAATGGGCAAGGTTGATACCTTGGCCCAGATCGCTAAGTCGCTTGGCGTTTCGATCTTTGATCTCGCCGCGGCCAACGACTTGGTTGATGTGAATGTCATCCACGTTGGTCAGGTGCTGGTAGTCCCACCTGCCGGCTAATCGTTTTACTTGTATGCTAGCCAGCTTGCTGGCTAAAACGGGTCTCCCAGATTGACCTCGTCAAACGAGGTTTGAGATCCGGCATTCAAAACTATTCGGAAAAGCCTAACAGGCCAAAACCAGTGCGACCTTTTCCATCAGGGATTGTGTCAAGCTGGACCTCGCGAAAGCACCTGTTAGGTGGATTGCTTCAAAACTTTTTCCAATGTGTCTAGGGCATTGCCTTAGGTGCTGGAAAAAGTAATCTTCGGCGCTAAAGCGCCATCCTCACACGCCAAAGCTCCTCCCCGGAGCAGAGGCTAAGAAATAAATTGCTCTTTATCGGGGCGGCAAAGCTGCCCCGTGTACGCATAGCCCTGGACTCAACGAGTTCAGGGATAGAGCCCTGAACTCAACGTAGTTCAGGGCTTTTAAATTGTGTTTGACTTTTGAAGAATTTATGTTTAAATTGGCTTACTGGGTTAGTTTGGGTTAGCTCTTTTAGAAGGAGGTTGGAATGAAAATTGAGAAGACTGTGGTCGCAAAGAGACATGTGATGAGGAAGTGGGAGTCTGTCCTCATTGTCATTCTACTTGTTCTGATTTTTGCGGGAATTTTTCTTCTTCTTTTCTGGCCAATACTTTGGCCAGCTCGACCAAGTCTGCCTATAGCTTTGATCCCTCAAGACTTGCAAATTCACCCCTGAATCGCAACCATTGGGCGGTAAATAGTATCCGCTAGTTCGACTTCCCAGCGGCTGCGGTTTTCTTCCTTGAGCATATCATGCTCAAGCATTATCTCAATAGGTTTTTTGTACCCCAGGCATTTCCTGGGTTTGTTGTTTAATATCCGTTCAACAAATGATACTTCTCTAATAGAGTACTGCGACAAATCAGACCCCTTGTAAAAGAATCTTCGCAAAAGTTTGATAACGTTTTCCACGTGAGGCTTTTGCCAAGCGGAATAGGGGTCGCAGAAAAAAGAAGGCACGAAGGTATCTTTATGGCATTTGTTTTCAATGCCGTTATCTCTGGTCAGGGATAACGGTTTTTTGAATTGATAAAGCATACTTTGTATCGCTTGTTCATTGACCATCGATTTTAGACAGGGAATCTTTGCAAGAGAGACATATTTGGCAATCGGTTCATGCAATACCGATACTGCCTGTTTACTGCCCGTTTTCCTGCCCGACACAAAGGTGTCGTGTTCAAAATGCCCGAATTCCCGTTCAAATCCCGATGGTTTTGCTGAAATGCCGACCCGGTCGGGAACCATTTCCTGGCTTTTTTGTTTTGCTTGTTTGCGCTTTTTCTGTCGGTAATGCCTTGAAGGTAAGAGATGACAATAGGGCTGGCCCCAGACAGAATACAGCCATTCGTAGATTGAGGTTTTGGAGCTGTAAAAAGACTGATGTTCTTCTTCCATCCTGCCCGATATTTCGTCAGGATTCCAGCATTGCCATAAACCTTTAATGATAAAGTTCTTCAAATCAGCGTTTTCATTTATCTTCTTCCCTTGATACTTGGCGTATTTTCTTTTGACATAGGCCTTGTGCTGGGCTTTTCTTGCGACATAGCTGCCACTGGTTGAATTCCTCCTAATCTCTCTTGAGATGGTGCTCTTGTCTCTGTCTAGGATTTTAGCTATCTCTTTTTGCTCTGTTTCTGAATCTAGCAAAGCTTCAAGGCGATCTCTCTCAAATTGGCTTAATTTGGGCTTCTTTTTAATCTTCTTTTCCATGGGTCATCTTAACCCGATTCAGTTGCGATTCAAAACGGAAATTGCGACTTTCGAGTTCAGGTAGCGGCCCAAGTTCCTTCTCTTGAACAAACAGAGGAGTGGGCTTGGAAGCTTTTTGATCTTTACAACGAGTTTCGACTGGCAACCGAACAGTTGCCAGTCGAAATGATAAAAGAGTTGAAAACCGCAGCCATAGGGCGCGCTTGGGACGAAGGAGTCCACAACTCTTTTGATCATCTTCAGTCTGATGGCCGGCGCTACAATTATGTGGCGCGGGACGACTACGGCTTCAAGGGACTGGAGTCTGTAGAGTGCTTGGCTGCTTTTCCGTTTGAGTGGAACGGAGAAGACGTGCCAAGCGTCATTATCAATGCCTGGGAGAATAGCCCTGATCACCAGGCCGCTATGCTGTGGCCAAGAATCAAGACAGCAGGTTTCGCCTTTGTCTGGGTTCCCAATTCTCAATACAGCTTGTACGTGATATTCCTCGGCGGCTACGACGGGAATCAGTATGTCCCATTGTCAAGGCCTGTGGCTGACCTGAAGTCCAAAGTCTTTTTGCCTTCTGTTCTCAAGATAGAGCAAAGAGATTTTGTTTTGCGGCTAGCCAAAAAAGAACTGCCCAGCGGTGAAAATCTTTTGAGATTTTTCACCTCGATAGTTCTTCTGACCATTATTGCCTTTATTTTGTTTAGACAAAAAAGACAGAAGAAAAAACCCTGAACATCAATTCAGGGACAGAGCCCTGAACTCAACGTAGTTCAGGGCTTTTACTTTAAATTTAGCCGTGAGCGACAGTGAGGCCAACGACTTGTTTGGCTCCAGCCTTTTTTAAAATTTTAGCCGCTTCTTCCATAGTTGCGCCGGTGGTAAAAACGTCATCTACGAGAATAATCTTTTTTCCTGAAATCAGGTCTGGCCTGGTTACGGAAAAAACATTTTTCACATTTTGTTTTCTTTCATTTTCTGCTAAATTTATCTGAGGAGTTGTTTCTTTGATTTTTATCAAGCCATTCGGCAAAAAGGGAATATTAAAATACGCGGCGAGAATTTTGGCGATTTCCTCGGCTTGGTTAAAACCGCGATACTTTAATTTTTTAAAGGCAAGAGGAATGGAAAGGAAAATTAACTCTTCTTTATTTTTTAAAAATTCCGGTTGCTTTTCTAAATTCTTTAAATAAGTTATAATTATCGAAGATAAGTCTTTGGCAAGTTCTTTGGCAAAGGGTTGATACTTTAATTTCTGGATAAGGTTTTTGACGATAAAGTTTTTATAGTCCGCGGCAAAATAGAGAGAAGAGAGAAATTCGAAACCTCGCAAAGGCCCGAGGGGGAAATCAATTAAGGCGAGGCAATCTGGACAAAGGTATTCTCCGGGCTGGCGGCAGTTAAGGCAGTATTTCGGAAAAAAAATTTCCCAAAGAAGCTTTCTTATTTTATTCACATTTTATTTCTTTTTTGCCGCTTTATGGTTGTGTTATAATAAACGCGGTTAAGAGATATTTTTTATGGTTTTGGCATGGCCTTTTAAAAAACGGGCGAAAAGTTTTTTAGGAATAGATATTGGAACAGCCGAGATCAGAATTGTTGAGCTTTCAAGATACGGAGACCAGGAGAAATTGGAAAACTACGGATCTCTGTCCTTGGCTCCCTTTTATTCTATTTCGCCAACCATCGTCAAAAAAGGCGGCCTACTTTTTTCTTCAAAAAGATTGGCGGAGCTGGTTGCTTCCATTTTAGCGGAAGCGAAGATGGAAACGAAAAAAGCTTGTTTCTCTATCCCTGACTTTTCTACTCTTTTTACCACTTTTACTTTGCCGCCGATGGGCGAGGAAGAGATAAGTCAAGCCGTCAAGTTTGAGGCGAGAAGGCACGTTCCTCTTCCTCTTTCGGAAGTGACGCTTGATTGGTTGATTACCAAGGGGAAGCCATCGAGCGAGAGAAAGGAGGAACTGGAAATTCTTTTGGTCGTTGTCCCTAATAGAATTATAGACCAATATAACGAGATCGCCGAACTTTGCGGCCTAGAGTTGAAAGCGCTGGAAGCAGAAGTTTTCAGCCTAGAGCGGGCATTGGTGAAAAATCAAAAGGGCGTTTTTTGCTTAGTAGATATCGGCGCCAGAAGCACCACGTGCAGTATTATTGACAATCAAACGCTTAGACTTTCCTATAGCTTTGATACTGCTGGCAATGACCTTACCGAAAGATTGGCAAAGACATTTGGTTTTGATTATGAAAAAGCCGAGGTTTTGAAAAAGAACCAAGGTTTATTGGAGGGAGAAAAAGATTTATCAGCAACCTTAAAACCTCTTCTTAGCGCCATGGCGAGCGAAATCAGCCGGGTGGTGCAAAATTTTTATGAACGCGAAGGTAAGGAAGTGAATACTTATATTATTGCCGGCAGTTCCGCTTCTTTGCCGGGTTTAAAAGAATATTTCGCCCAATATTTTAAAAAAGAAATCAATATTGCCTTTCCTTTCAGCGGCATGCTTTATCCTTCGCTCCTAGAAAGAGAATTAAAAAAAATAGGACCAAGCTTTGCCATCGCGACCGGCGTTGCTTTAAAAGGATTGGAATAGATTATTTTAATAAATTATCAGCCCAACCCAAAGGCATTTTAAGCTGATTGCCAAAAAAGGGAGGGTAAAAAAAGTGGCAGTAGAAATTATTCCTAAACCAAAAGGAAGAAAAAAAATAAAAGTCTCTCTTATCGCCATAGGATATTATCTTAGCGTCTCTTTGTTTATTGGCGTTCTTTTGGCTTATTTTTCCTTTTATCTTTTTGAAAATAATCTTAATAAGCGTTTGGGAGAATTAAGTAATCTTATTGCCCAAAAAGAAACGCGAGAAGCAAAAGATCTGGAAAACAGAATTTTTGACTTTAAAGATAAACTTGAAGATTTTGCCAAGTTGCTTGAGGCGAGAAAAAAATCTTCTCAATTTTTCGCCTTTTTTGGTCCTCTTTCCCATAAAAGAGCTTTTTTCTCTCGGCTTGATTTGGATATTGGTGGCAGCAAGGCCGAGCTAAGGGGTCAAACAGAAAGTCTCAAGACTTTTCGGGAGCAAATGCTTATTTTCGCTCAAGAAAATCTGATAAAAGAAACAGACTTATCAGCTCTTTCTATTGAGCGCGGAGCTGATAACAAAGGAGGGGTAACTTTTGGTCTTAATCTTCTTCTTAATCCACAAATTTTTAAATAATTACGAACTAAATAAAACCTATGTCACGTTTAGTTATTATCATTCTCCTTCTTGTCCTTAGTTTTCTCTTTGGCTATTTTTTCGCCTGGCCGAAATATCAAGGATTGGCTAATTTGAAGAATGAGGTTAATAACAAGGAAACAGAATTGGTCCTAAAAGAAGATTATATTTTTCAGCTTTTTTCTATTTCTCGAGAATTAGAGAAATATCAGGAGGAAGTAGCAAAAATAAATTACGCTTTGCCGGCGGAAGCAGACATTCCAGAGACTTTGGAATTTTTGGAACAAGCTTGTTCTACTAATGGCCTGGCGCTTTCAGGCATTACTCTTTCTCCCAAAAGCAGCGTTTCCGCTTCTTCCGAGAATCCGAATATCAAAGAGACAAGCATTAGTTTTTCGGTCAGGGGGAAACTAGAATCTTTTATCAGTTTTCTCCGTCAAATGGAAGAATCGGCAAAATTATTTGGCGTAAATTCTTTTTCCTTTGGCTTTTCTGGAGGGTTGGGCGAGGCAGGCCAAGGCAATGAGTTTTCTTTTAAGGTGGAGATGAAAGTGCGTTCCTGGAGCAATGTTTTATCAGAAAATAATTCAGGCGCCAACCTTCAACCGAAACAAGTGGATTTGAATTTGGATATCCTAAAAAATCCAGTTCTCAAAGATCTGAAGATTTTTGAAGGCGTGATAATACCTGAAGAAAAAGGGAGAGAAAATCCATTCATACCCTACTAACGCTCAAAAATATAAATAAATTTCAAGTTTTAAGTTTCAAGTTTTAAGATTTAGATTATATGTCTTTAATCCAAGAACTAGCAAAAAAAGGCTTGATTGACAAAGACAAAGTGACGGCCTTGGAATATGAAGTGAAAACCTCTGGGAAGAGGGAAGAGCAGGTGCTTTTAGAAAGAAAAATAGTGCCGGAAAGTCGTCTTTTTGAATTTAAAAGCCAGAAGTTAAGGATTCCCCTTAAAAAAGTTTTTCCCGAAGATATCGGTGTTGATCTTTTAGAATATATTCCTGAAAACTCAGCTGAATGTTATAAGATGACGCCTTTGGCAAAAAAGGAAAATGTTTTGGAGGTAGGAATGGTTTATCCCGAAGACTTGAAGGCGAGCGAAGCTCTAAAATTTTTAAGCCGGCAGGGAAAATTCTCTTATACCATTAGCTTAATCACCCTTTCAGATTACGAAGAGATTTTTCGGAAATATAAGAGTATGAAGAAAGAGGTGACGCGTGCTTTGGAAGAGTTGGAAGTAGAGATGAAAACCGAAAAGGAAGATATTGAGATTGCCACCTTGGCTCCGGCAGAATGGCGTCGTCTTGCCGAGGAGGCGCCGATTTCCAAGATTGTTGCTGTTTTGTTGCGGCATGCGGTAGAAGGCAATGCTTCCGATATTCATATTGAACCGATTTCTGACCGGTTGAGAGTAAGGTTTCGGGTTCTGGGCAATCTCCACTCTTCAATTTTTTTGCCGATTAGCTATTTGCCGGCAATTGTAGCGAGAGTGAAAATTCTTTCCGATTTGAGAATTGATGAATCGAGGATTCCCCAGGACGGCAGATTTTCTACAAGAATCGGCAACCGAGATATTGATTTCAGAGTTTCCACTTTTCCCACGGCTATGGGCGAGAAAGTTGCCTTGAGAATTCTTGATCCGGAGAGGGGCCTGAAAGATCTCGATAAACTTGGTTTGCAAAAAAGAAGCCTGGAGATTATAGAGAAGGCGATCAGGAAAACTTCGGGTGTTATCTTAGCTACCGGTCCGACTGGCTGTGGTAAAACTACCACTCTTTATTCTATTTTGAAATATTTGAATAAGGAAAAATTTAACATCGTTACTCTTGAAGATCCGGTGGAATACTTTATTGAAGGCCTCAACCAATCACAGATCAGGCCGGAAATTGGCTATACTTTCGCCGAAGGCCTAAGATATGTTCTTCGCCAGGACCCGAATATTATCATGGTTGGCGAAATGAGAGATTCTGATAGCGCCAAACTTGGCATCAATGCCGCTTTGACTGGTCATCTGGTTCTTTCCACTCTTCATACGCTTGATGTTTTTGGAGTTTTGCCGCGATTGATAAACCTGGGGATAGAACCATATCTTTTGCCAGCGGCTTTTAGCGTCGCTGTCTCTCAAAGATTGGTAAGAAGACTATGCGATGATTGCAAGAAGAAAGTCAAAATTTCAGAAAAGGTAAGGGAATTTTTGCGGGAGCAGCTGGATAATTTGCCAGAAGAAATGAAAAGAGAAGCAAAGCTGGACAAGGCTCTCTATGTCTGGAAAGCTGTTGGCTGCAAAAAATGCAACAATGCCGGCTTTACTGGTCGGATTGGAGTCTTTGAGGTTTTGGAGATGACCGACTTTCTTGCCGATCTTATTTTGACAAAACCTTCGGAAACGGAAATTGCTAAAGAAGCTATCAGGCAGGGAATGATAACTATTCGTCAGGACGCCCTTCTTAAGGCCTTAGCCGGGGTGACAACTCTTGAGGAAGCGCTAAGAACGACATAGAAGAAATCGCAAAAGCTAAAATAAAAGAGTAAAAGGAGGAAATAAAAAACTAAATCAAAAGAATATTCTATGAAAAAAATCCTCTTGGTAGAAGACGATCCATTAATGGTTAAAATTTACACCACCAGATTTAAAAAAGCAGGGCTTGAACTTGAGTCGGTTTCCGATGGCGAAAACGCCATTAGTCGTTTGAAAGGAGAAAATTTCGATTTACTTATCTTAGATCTTGTTTTGCCCCGCCTGACAGGTTTTGAAATTCTGGAAAAGATTAGAGGCGACGAAAAATTAAAAGATTTAAAAGTTGTCATTCTCTCCAATCTTGATCAGAAAACGGATGTAAAGAAAGCGAATGAACTTAAAGTAGCGAGATATTTAATTAAAGCCCACTACAAACCCAGCGAGGTTGTGGAAGAAATACTAAAAGTTTTAGAAGAGTAAAATCATGAATTACGAAAGACAAATAAGAGAACTCCTTGAATTGGCGACGAATGAGCAGGTCTCTGATGTCCATTTTTCGGAAGGGCACCCTCCGATTTTTAGGATAAACAGAAGACTTGTTCCTTTGGAAAAATTCGGAAAGCTGAAAAAAGAAGATACCCTAGGAGTGGCTTTTGCGATACTGACGGAAGAGCAAAAACAAAAATTCCTCGCGGAAAAGGAAGTAGAATTTTCCTACGAATTTGCGGAAAGGACTCGTTTTAGAACTAATATTTTTTTTCAGCGCGGGTTTGTTTCCATTGCTATGCGTCTCGTGCCCTCAAAGATCAAGACGATAGAGGAGCTTAACTTGTCTTCCACTCTTCATCTTTTTTGTAAAGCAACGCAAGGGTTCGTTCTCATTACCGGACCGTCTTCTCACGGCAAGTCAACAACCCTGGCAGCTTTGATTGATGAAATTAATCATCAAAGGCCGGTTCACGTTATTACCATTGAAGACCCCATTGAATATTATTTTGAAGACGATCAAGCAATTGTTGATCAGCGCGAGGTTGGCCGCGACACTATCAGTTTCAATCGGGCGCTGAAATCTGCCTTTCGTCAAGACCCTGACGTGGTGATGGTTGGGGAAATGAGAGATAGGGAAACGATTGGTACAGCCATTACGGCTGCCGAAACTGGACATTTAGTTTTTTCTACTCTTCATACCAATGACGCTGCCCAGGCGATTCATCGGATGGTTGATACCTTTCCATCGGGCCAGCAAGATCAGATTAGGGCGCAACTTTCTTCTTCTCTTCTTGGCGTTGTCGCCCAAAGATTGCTTCCAAGAATCAGGGGTGGGCTTATTCCGGCGTGCGAAATTATGCTCTCCACTCCCGCCGTTTCCAATCTTATCAGAGAGAATAAAATCCACGAAATTGGTATGGTAATTGAGACTTCAGCTGACAAAGGGATGATTACTTTAAATAAAGCGTTGGCTAATCTTGTTAGAGCAAAGGAAATTTCCCTTAATTCTGCAGTTCAATACTCGACTAATGCCACGGAATTAAAAAGACTGGTTGGTACTTTCTAGTTTTTCTTCACAATTTTAAAAGGAAGAAGATTATATGAAATTTTCTTATCGGGCGAGAAATAAAGAAGGGGATATTCAAGTCGGTTTTGTGGATGCTTTTTCAAAAGAAGCCGCTTTGGAGATTCTCCAGGGATACGGTCTTTATGCGACCGTTCTAAAGCCAGTAGCAGAGCCCTTTTGGAAACAGAAAATAGGTTTTTTAAGCGAAGCTTCGAGGAGAGATGTCATTTCTTTTACCAGTCAGCTTGCTATGATGCTGAAATCAAATATTCCTTTGGTGGAAAGCTTGGAGACAATCGCCTCCCAAACTAGAAAATCTGGTTTTCGTGAAGAAATTATGAAAATGTCGGAAAGCATTGAGGGCGGCAGTACGCTTTCGCAGGCAGTGGCAGAGTTTCCTAAAATTTTTTCGCTGTTCTACATCGGGATGTTAAAAGCAGGAGAAATTTCCGGCAACCTTCCAGAAAGTTTGGAATATCTGGGTTTTTATCTGGAAAAAGAACAGGATTTTGTTTCGCGGTTGATCGTGGCTGTAAGTTACCCTGCTTTTGTTCTGGTTGTTTTTTTGGCCTTGGCGGTAATTACGACAATCTTTATTGTTCCTAATTTTGAACAGGTTTTCACGGAAATGAATATCCAGATGCCCCTTCTGACAAGAATCATTATTGGGTTTTCCAAGATTATTCAGAAATGGGGTTTAGTCTTGTTAGGACTTTTGGTAGCGATGGTAGGAACAGTAATTTATCTCATGAAAAAGAAAGAGACAAAGAAAGTTCTTGACAGGATTTTTTTGGATATTCCTCTTGTCGGTGATATCATCAGCAAAGTTTTTCTCGCTAGAATCGCCTTAAACCTTTCTACTCTTGTGGCTGGCGGTGTTCCTATCAGCCAGTCTTTAGAGATTACCAGCGATTTAGTCAATAATGATGCCTACAGAGATATTATTCTTAAAACAAGAGAAGGCGTAAGATCTGGCCGTCCCATCAGTTCGGTTTTGGCCGCCTATCCTAAAAGATTTCCTCTTTTGTTTGTTCAAATGGTGACCGTAGGAGAAAAAACCGGCCATATGGAAAAGTCGCTTAAAAACATCGTTGAGCTTTACGATAAAGAAGTCAACAAAAACATAGAATTTTTTATCAAGCTTTTAGAGCCGGTTTTAATTATCATTTTAGCCGCCGCAGTGGCTGCCTTTGCCATGGGTTTGTTTATTCCTCTTTTCCAACAGGGGATGAATTTTTAGTTGATATTTATTGTCGAGCAAAAGAGGATTATAATAAAGACAGTTGATAAATAAAAAGGTCGACAAAGACTAAAATTGTAATAATGATATTATGAATTCTAAAAAAGGTTTTACCCTTATCGAACTTCTAGTCGTGATTGCCATTATTGGTATTTTATCTTCCATCGTGCTCGTGGCTTTAAGAGGCGCGAGGAATAAAGCAAGAGACGCGAGAATTATTTCTGACTTAAGCCAAATCAGGAGTTTGGCAGAGGTAGTTTATGATGGTGATTATGATGCGTTAAGAGCAAGCACCGACTATACTATTTTGACCATCGACGTTAATGCTCAAGGCGGCACAGCTACATTGGCAACTCAGGCGGGTCAGGCGGCGTATTGCGCCTTTTCCACTCTTAACCAAACAGGTCCACAACAGTATTTTTGCGCAGACAGCACAGGCAGGGCTTTGCAGACAGCAACGAATCCGGGAACAGCACTTTGTCTTTCCGGTACGAGTTATGTGTGTCCGTAGTTGACAGATTTATGGAAAACGAAAGAGAGCTACTATGCTTGAGGCGGTAGCTCTCTTTGTTTGTAAATTGCAAAAGTGTTATAATTAAAATTAGCCGGGTAAATTTAAAATTTAGTTAGCATTATCAAAGTAAATAAAGGTCAAAAATAAAATATAATTTTTAAACGCCTATGAATTCTAAAAAAGGTTTTACCCTTATCGAACTTCTAGTCGTGATTGCCATTATTGGTATTTTATCTTCCATCGTGCTTGTCGCCTTAAGAGGCGCGAGGAATAAAGCAAGAGACGCGAGAATTATTTCTGCCATGTCTCAAGTGAGAAGGGTGGCGGAGCTCGTTTACGATGGTGATTATGATGCCTTAAGCGCGAATACCGACTATGCTCTTTTGACTACCGACATTACTTCTCAGGGTGGCACGGCCACGCTGGTGGTCCGGGCGGGTCAGGCGGCGTATTGCGCCTTTTCCACTCTTAACCAAACAGGTCCACAACAGTATTTTTGCGCAGACAGCACAGGCAGGGCTTTGCAGACAGCAACGAATCCGGGAGGAGCAGGTTTTTGTGTCGCTGGCGTGACTTATGTGTGTCCGTAGTTGGTAAATTTGTGGAAAACGAAAAAAGAGTCATCATGCTTGAGGCGGTGGCTCTCTTTGTTTGTTCCCCCTAATTGATGATTAATCAAAAGAAGAGAAAAGAAGCCGCGTCAGACGAGGCATACCGCCGAGTCCTGACTCGGCAGCTTCTTTGTGGCCGCGTCTGACGCGGCTTTATGGCCTTAAAGATTATAATTATTAAATAGCTTGCTAAAAGAAAAAATGTTATAATTTAAATAAGTGTTGGAAAAAAACGGAAATTTGATAAACAACATAAAGGTCGACAAAGACTAAAGTTGTAACTAATGATATTATGAATTCTAAAAAAGGTTTTACCCTTATCGAACTTCTAGTCGTGATTGCCATTATTGGTATTTTATCTTCCATCGTGCTTGTCGCCTTAAGAGGCGCGAGGAATAAAGCAAGAGACGCGAGAATCATTTCTGACATGAGCCAAATCAGAAGCTTGGCAGAGGTAGTTTACGATGGTGATTATGATGCCTTACGCTCAAGCGGAGATTATACGACCTTGACCGCTGACGCTAGTGCTCAGGGTGGTACGACCAGTATTAATACGACAGGTAGTGCTTACTGTGTTTATTCCACTCTTAACCAAGCTACCCAGTGGTTTTGCGTAGACAGCACGGGTAGGGCTTTGCAGACTGGGACAGCTCCTAGCGGGGTAGGTTTATGTACGGCCACTACTTTTCTTTGTCCTTAATTGAGCTGAAGATGACGAACACCGCCCGTGTCAGACGCGGCGGTGTTTTATTTTAATTTTCAAAAGAAAAAGGTATAATTACATAATAAAAAAGAGAAAAAATGGCCTGGTTTTTTTATGTTTCTTTCTTTATTTTTGGTTTAGCCGTCGGCTCTTTTTTGAATTGCGTTATTTATAGGTTAAAAAGCAAAGAGAGTTTTCTCTTTGGTCATTCTCATTGTCCTTTTTGCCAAAAACAGCTTTTATGGTACGATCTTTTGCCTGTAGTGAGCTTTTTTATTTTGAAAGGGAAATGCCGCTGGTGCCAGAAAAAAATTTCTTGGCAATATCCATTAGTAGAAATAGTAGGAGGGATTTTATCTCTTTTTGTTTCTTACTATTGTTTTCATCTTGGAGGATGTCCTTATTATAATGCCTTGCTTTTTATCTTTTATTTTATTGTCAGCTGTTTTTTTGTTGTTATTTTTGTCTACGATTTAAAATACTATCTTATTCCCGACAGCGTTATTTTTCCCGCGATATTTTTTGTGGCGAGCTGGCAGTTTGCTAAAATCAGCGATTACCATTTAAGTCTCGCGCATTATCGTGTTTTTCTTAATCCGTTTCTTTCCGGTTTGATTGTGGGCGCTATTTTTTTCCTTCTTGTTTTTTTCTCCAAGGAAAAATGGATGGGATGGGGCGATGTCGGGCTGGGATTCCTCATAGGATTATTACTTGGTTTCCCGAATATCTTTTTGTCTCTTTTTCTTACTTTTACTTTTGGCGCTCTTGTCGGCCTTGCTTTAATGATTTTGCGGAAAAAAACACTGAAAAGCGAAGTGCCTTTTGGTCCGTTTTTGGTTCTTGGCGCTTTTATCGCTCTTTTTTGGGGGACGCAAATCATTAACTGGTACTTGAATTGGTCTTCAAGCCTGTTAGGAGGCGTGTTATAATTTATTAGTATGTTATCAACTTTGCGCTCAAAACTTTCTTCTCCAACAAGAAAAGGCATTACCCTCATAGAGATGCTGATTCTTCTTGGTTTGATGATTACTCTCTCAACTATTCTTCTTCCCCAATATCTTTCAATTCAAAAAGAGTTTTCGCTTTTGCGAGCTGCCTACAAGCTTTCTCAGGACATCAGGCGGGCGCGGGAAATGTCTATTTCTGCTCAGTCTTTGTCTGGGACTGTTCCTCATGGTTATGGAATTTATCTAGTAAAGGGAGGAAACAGCTACCTTCTTTATGCTGATACTAACGCTAATCAGACCTACAATCAGGGCGTTGACCAAATTGTGGAAACAATTAACTTGCCAAGCAGAATTTATTTTAGCGATGTTTCCGGGCCTTCTCCCTCGGCAAGTATTAATTTTAAGGGACCAGATCCTATCGTTGCCATTACCAGTGGGCTGGCATCAATTGATATTACTCTCGGATTTACGGGGATAACAAAAACAAATATCGTGACTGTTAATAGGGCAGGTTTGGTTTATGCGACAAGATAGCTTAATTTTTTAACCAAAAAAGGCGAGAGAAAATGAAAAAAGAGAGACCAATGCATTTTTCCCGAGGGCGCAGAAGTTTTACTTTGATAGAATTGATGGTTATGGCTTTTGTGGTTATTGTCGGCATTGTGGGGATTTCTGGTATTATCAGCCGATTCTTTTTCTATTCTGGTTTTGCGACTGCCAAATTAGTAGCGGCCTATTTATCTCAAGAAGGAGTGGAGATAGTGAGAAATATCAGAGACAGCAACTGGGTTGTGGGAGGAATTCCGTGGGATCAGGGTTTGGGGGCAGGGGATTACGAGGCGGCCTATAACGACATTTCTTTGTCTTCTTGGTCTGGCTCGGGAAGATTTTTAAGGCTTAACAATAATTTTTATAACTATGCTTCGGGCTCGACGACAAAGTTTAAAAGGAGAATCAAGATTGAGAGAAATATTGGAGGGTTTAATGAGATTCAGGTAACAGTGACGACTAGTTGGCAAGAACGCGGCAATAATTATCAAATAGAAGTGGCCGATATCTTTTATGAATGGTATACTCCGGCTTCATCTGGTAATAATTTGATCAACGATCCTAATTTAGAGGCTTTTTGGTCTATGGAAGGCGATGGTTCTCTAGGCGAAATTGATGGATCTAGTCGAGGGAATAATTTGATAGTTTCAAGTGGAGCTATTATACCTCGTGCTGCTGGTCCTCGGCCGGGGACTTATTCAAGGGATTTTGAGCTGGATGATCAGGAAGGGCTATATATTACCGATGAGACTCAGAACGGTTTGGACATCACCGGACCAATGACGGTTATGGCCTGGGTACAGGCGGAGTCGATACCAGGAGGCTGGCTGAATTTTTTAAGCAAATGGAGTGGCACGAGTAATAGTTGGTACTTTTCCAAAAATCAGATAGGCAGCGTTAATCAACTCAAGTTTGTCATTTCCGGCGGACCGGAGGTTTATGGCGACAGTTATATGATAACTGATACTTGGTATCACGCAGCCGCTGTCTATGATGGCGTTGATGTACGGCTGTATCTTGATGGTTCTCTCGATTCTACGCCCGTCCCTTATAGTGGCGGGATACCTAACAGCAGTGCTGATTTTTGGGTTGGCAACAAGGAAGAGTATCAGGATTTCGGCCACGATGGCCTGATCAGCGAGGTGGCGGTTTTCTCCCGGGCTTTGTCAGCAACCGAAATTTCTCAAATTTACGCGCAAGGATTGACAAATAAAGGGAATCAGATTACCGATAGGAAAGAGAGGGGAAGGGCTGAATATGGCGGCAAAGCTTTGGATAAATATATTTTGACTACTATGACGAATGGATTCAGGCCTAATGCCTTAATTGACAACGGTGAAGGATCGCTTCTGCCACTTTTTAAGCCTCAAGCTAATCGTGCCAATTTTTAATTATTTTTTGATGAAGCCAGGAGAAATGAAAAGAAAAATTTTATTTCGTTCGGCCGCCAAAGCAGGTTTTACTTTAGTAGAATTCTTGGTAGGCCTTGGCGTCTTTATTATCATTTTGCAGGGAGTCATCGGTGTTTTGATTTTCAGCATTAGAACGCAGAGAAAACTTTTAATTGAGCAGGAAATCGCTGATGAATTAAGTTTTGCTTCAGAGTTTATGAGTAGGGCCTTGCGAATGGCAATTAAAGACAAAAACGGCACGTGCTTAAGCGTTGTTAACTCCAGCTACGAGAATCCTGGCGGTAATAATACGATTGTAAGATTTATCAATCATCTTCAGGGAGACGACTGTCAAGAATTTTTCTACGATGCCGGAACCAGTAGTTTAAATTACCGAAGGAATATTGGCGCTGTTCCGGAAACACTTATCTTAACTTCGCCCAGATTAACAATTCAAGACGCGAGATTTCAGCTTATGGGTGAAGCAGAAGGAGATCCTTATCAGCCGAGAGTGACAATGATTCTCCAGGCGGTTTCCAGCAGTCTGACTGTGCCTTTTAATTTAGAGACCACTGTTTCTCAAAGAAATCTGGATATACCGTAAAATAAACTGCTAAATAGCTTAGATGGGGGGTGAATAAATATATTTTGGACTTTTTATTTTAATGATGGCTCGGTAAGCTAATTTTGAGGAGCCGCTCGCTCGTCCAGCGAACTCGCTCGCTTAGTCCTCGGCTCACTCTTGGACTTCGCCGAGTCAGACTCGGCTTCGCCAAAAACCTTGCCCGTTCGCCTGCGGATGCTCCTCAAAATTACTTCCCTCGCCATATGCTTTAATCCACTAATGATAAAAGATAAAAAAATGAGAAAAGGAGTTTCTCTTTATATCGCTTTATTAGTTTTGAGCATTCTTTTTGGCATTTCTCTTGGCTTAAGCGCCATTTTGACGACTCATCTTAAAATGGCGAGAGGGGTGGAAGAGTCAGTGATGGCTTTTTATGCGGCTGATGCCGGGATTGAAAGAAATCTTTTTGAATTTAGCAGTTCCTACCCCCCAACTGACCTTCCTAATGGAACCTTTTATACGACGGAAACGACTTGCACTCCAAGTTTTACTTCTTGTCAAGACGTTTGTCCCGAGTGCGCTTTTAGCATCGATTGCGATGCCCCGCGTCTTTGTATTCGTTCTGTGGGCAAGCTTAATGTAGGAAATACTCAAAGGGCAATTCTCGTCAGATATTAAAATCAATCGGAGAAATCGCTCCAGGAAAGAGTGTTTTCCTTTCTGGTTTTATGACAAAAGAAGCGGCTAAACAAAGAATAGAAAAGCTGAAAAAGGTGATTAATTATCACCGTTATCTTTATCATGTTTTGGACAAAGAAGAAATCTCTCCAGCCGCTCTGGATTCTTTGAAAAAAGAATTATTCGACTTGGAACAGGAATTTCCTGATTTGATAACGACTGACTCTCCTACCCAAAGGGTGGGAGGAGAAATCAAAAAAAAATTCAAAAAAGTAAAGCATAGTGCGCCCATGATTTCTATCAACGACGCCTTTTCAAAGGAAGAAATGGAAGCGTGGGAAGAAAGAAATAGGAAACTTCTTTTTGGCGAAGATATTTCCGAGATAAATTATTACTGCGAATTGAAATTAGACGGTTTGGCGATGGAGCTGGTTTATAAAAAAAGAATCTTAATGACCGGTTCGACCAGAGGGGATGGTCTTGAGGGTGAAGAAGTGACTCAAAACGTAAAAACCATAGAATCTATCCCTCTCATTTTAAGGGAGGAAGAGGAGATTTTCAAAGATTTAAAAGAACAGGGGCTGGAGGAAACGGCGAGAAGACTAAAAGAAGGAAACCTTGACTCTTTGACGGCTAGGGGGGAAGCATTTATCACGAAAAATTACTTTCAGAAAGCTAATAAGTTTCAGGAAAAATCTAGCTTGACCCTTTACGCCAATCCGCGCAATCTTGCTGCTGGCTCTATCAGGCAGCTAGATCCTAAAATTACCGCTTCGCGCAAGCTCGATTTTTTCGCTTATGATTTATTATCGGGCCTTGGGGGGATTACCCACGAGGAAAAACACAAAATTTTAAAAGTTTTGGGTTTTAAAGTAAATCCTTTTAGCCGTTTCTGCCGCAATCTCGACGAAGTTTTTGCTTTTTTTAACGAAATAAAGTCACAGCGGGAAAAACTTCCTTATGAAATTGACGGCATTGTTGTTAATTTTAATTCCACAAGAATTTTTGAAAAACTGGGAGTGGTGGGTAAGGCGCCAAGGGGAATAGTGGCTTGGAAATTTCCCCTTAAGGAAGCAACGACGATTGTAAAAGATATTAAAATTCAGGTGGGAAGGACAGGCGCTTTGACGCCGATTGCTATTTTAGCGCCGGTTGAAGTCGGAGGAGTGACAGTTTCTCGAGCGACTCTTCATAACGAAGATGAAATAAAAAGATTGGGACTAAAAAAAGGAGACACGGTCATTATTGGTCGCGCTGGCGACGTCATCCCCGAAGTTATCAGAGCGATTCCGGATTTAAGAACAGGGCAAGAGGAAAAATTCGTGATGCCTAGAGACTGTCCAATCTGCGGTGAAAAGGTTACCAGACCAAAAGGAGAAGTTGTTTCTCGCTGTCTTAATCCGTATTGTCCCGCCAAAGAAAGAAGATATTTTTATCATTTTGTTTCTCGGCCCGCCTTTAATATCATTGGCCTGGGCCCTAAAATTGTTGATCAGTTGCTTGATCAGGGCTTGGTTCAAGATCCAGCCGATCTCTTTGACCTCAAAGAGGGCGATTTAATTCCCCTTGAGAGATTCGCAGAAAAATCAGCAGAAAATCTCACGAGCTCAATTAGAGAAAGCAAGGATATTTCCCTTGATCGTTTTATCTTTTCCCTTGGCATTAGAAACGTAGGCGAGGAAACCGCCCGCGATTTGGCAAGAGAATTTGGAAAGATTGAAAAATTACAGGATACTTCCTTAGCTGGCCTTGAAGAGATCGAGAATATCGGGCCAGTGGCAGCACAGTCAATTTATAATTGGTTTAGGGAAAAAAGAAATGTAATTTTTTTAAAAAAACTAAAAAAATCAGGAATTGAAATTCAGGAGAAAGAAAGCAAGGGAAAAGAGGGAAAATTGAAAGGAAAAATTTTTGTCTTGACTGGAGTTCTTCGTTCTTTAAGCCGAGAGAAGGCCGAAGAAAAAATCAGAGAATTAGGCGGGAAGATAGCTGGTTCTGTTTCTCGGAAAACAAGTTTTCTTATTGTTGGCGAAGAGCCTGGAACAAAATTAAAAGAAGCAGAAAAATTCGGCGTTATTTTATTATCAGAAAATGATTTTTTGAAAATGTTAAAATAGCGAGAATGGAAAATTTTTGGGAACACTTTAAACAAATGGATTGGGTAATGATTCTAAGCGCTATTTTCTTAGTTTCTTTAGGTTTGGTTTCAATTTATAGCGCTTCACTTTTTCGCGGCGATTTTTTAAATTTTAAAAAACAAGTTCTTTTCTTAGGAATTGGCCTTCTTTTAATGTTTGCCTTAAGTTTTTTTGATTGGCGAATTCTTCGCGATAGGCCCTATTTTGTTCTCATTCTCTATTTTTTATCTGTTTGCTCTCTTGCTTTTCTTTTCTTTTTTGCGCCGATAACTAAAGGCGTAAAAGCCTGGTACAAAATAGGTCCTTTCACTCTCGACCCAATCGAAATCACAAAAATAATTTTAATTATTTTGCTGGCCAAATACTTTTCCACTCGCCATGTGGAAATGTACGATATTAAGCATATTTTTATTTCCGGATTATATGTTTTTATTCCTTTTGTTCTGATTTTTCTTCAACCGAATCTTGGCTCTGGAATACTTTTGATTTTTCTTTGGCTGGGGATTTTGGTTGCTTCCGGAATTGAGTTAAAGCATTTTTTGCTTTTGTTTTTGATTTTTCTTCTTATTTGTGCTTTTTCTTGGAATCGATTCCTAAAGTCATATCAGCGGGAGAGAATTATCAGCTTTCTTGCTCCTCAGACGGAAACGCTAGGGGGAGGATGGAGCCAATTCCAATCAAAGGTGGCTATCGGCGCTGGCGGTTTTTGGGGCAAGGGTTTCAAAAGAGGGACACAGGTTCAGCTTGGTTTTTTGAGTTTGCCCCAGACTGATTTTATGTTTTCCGCTTTCGCAGAGGAATTTGGCTTTCTAGGGATTTCCTTCTTATTTTTTCTGGTTGCCATTTTATTTTTACGGATAATGAAAATTTCTTTTGAGACAAAGACGAATTTTCCCCGCCTCTTTACCCTTGGCTTCGGCCTCTCTTTTATTTTTCAGATTTTTATACACGTGGGGATGAACCTTGGCCTTCTGCCCGTAGTCGGCATTCCTTTTCCTTTTATCAGTTATGGAGGAAGCAGTTTAATTTGCAATTTTATCGCTCTGGGAATTTTGCAAAGTTTAAGAATTTATAAAGAAAAATAGAATGAAAAAAGCATTATTTTTTCTGTTTTCTCTAGTCTTGGGAATTTGCCTTTTTTTCTTCGTCGCAAAATATATGGTTAATTGGCAGGAAGTGGAAAAAGGATTTCGTCATCTTTCTTTCTGGAAATTGCTTTTAGTCGCCCTTTTTACTCTTCTTATTTTTTTCTTAGAGATTTGGCGCTGGTTAGAAATTTTAAAAAAACAAGGCGACACTATTTCTTTTAAAAAACTGATAGAACCCTATCTCGCCTTTTTTCCGATTGTTTATCTTGTCCCGGTAGCTTTAATCGGAGCTGATTTTTTTCGGGCGCGAGCCATAGAAAAAGATAGCTCTCTTTCTTCTTCAAAAAGAATTGCTTCAGTTTTCATTGACAGAATTTTTAGTTCCTTTACTAATTTAGTTGTTATTTGCTTGACTTCTTTGGTTTTTCTTTCTCGGGCGAACGTCTTTAATAAAGGAATGGCAGAAGTTTATTCCGCCGTTGTCATTTTTTTCGTTTTTATTTTTCTTTCGCTAGGCGTTATTCTTTTTTATTCAAAAATTTTTAAAAAAAACCGCTTCCTAAAAATATTTTTGAAAGATGGCCAGGAGCAGATAGGGGAGGAATTAAAAAATGAAATTTTTAGTTTTTTCCGCAAAAAGAATTTTTTCTGTATTTTGAAGATTCTTTGGATCTCTCTTCTGCGATTTTTGGCAATGGCCGGCCAGTACTGGCTCTTAGCTCTTTTTCTTGGTTATAGTCTTTCACCCTTTTCTTTAATGGTAATTTTCGGTTTTTCTCTGACCGCCATGGAAACCTCTATTTCTGCTGATTTGGGAAGTCATGATCTGGCCAATACCATTGTTTTTGAAAAGATCGGCGCGGGAAGAAATATCGGCTTTGCTTTTACTTTGATTCTTCGAAGCATTAGTCTGATTTTGGCTGCTGTCGGCCTTTTTTTCCTTTTGAAAATCAGCCTACATCTATTTGAGAATAATCTATTGAAAAGAATAGAAAAGATTTTTCCCGGGAAAAATGAAAAACAACAATAAAGAGATTGCCAAAATATTTAATGAGATTTCCGGCTTCCTTGCCATGGACAAGGTTCCTTTTAAGCCCTTTGCCTACGAAAAAGCGGCCGTAGTTTTGGCATCCCTTAACGAAGACGTTAGTCAGATTTATCAGCAGGGCGGAATAAAGGCGCTTGAGGAATTGCCCGGGGTGGGGGAAAGTATGGCTAAAAAAATTGTTGAGTATCTTAAGACCGGGAAGATAAAATATTATCAGGGTTTGAAAAAAATGACGCCAATCAATTTGGCGGAAATCAGTGAAGTAGAAGGCTTGGGGCCGAAGAAAACAAAAATTTTATATGAAAAACTTGGCATCAGAAATCTCAAAGAATTGGAGTCGGCCGCCAAAAAAGGAAAGATTGCTCCTTTATTCGGTTTTGGCGAAAAAACAGAAAAGAATATTTTAGAAGGAATCGCTTTTACCAAAAGAGCAAAAGGCAGGTTTCTTTTAGGAGAAATTTTTCCTATGGTTCGCGAGATTGAAGAAAGATTGGCATCTCTTGGAGAAGTGGAAAAAATTTCTGTCGCCGGATCAATCAGAAGGAAGAAAGAAACGATTGGCGATGTGGATTTTCTGGTGGTGACGAAAGCTCCGGAAAAGGTGATGGATTTTTTTGTTTCTTTGCCCGGCGTCGTCAAGGTTTGGGGGAAAGGGAAAACAAAGTCTTCCGTAAGACTAGAGGAGGGATTTGATGTGGATTTACGAGTGGTGCCGCCAAAATCATACGGCGCCGCCTTACAGTATTTTACCGGCTCCAAAGAACACAATATTGCCACCAGGAAAATCGCTATTTTTAAAAACTTGAAATTGAGCGAATACGGTCTTTTTACCAAAGGAAATAAAATAATTGCTGGTCGGAACGAGGAAGAAGTTTATCAAGCTCTAGAGATGGACTGGATCCCGCCTGAATTAAGAGAAAATCAAGGCGAGATAGAGGCTGCTTTAAAGCATCAATTGCCTCATTTAGTAGAACAGAAAGAAATTAAGGGTGATCTTCATTGCCATTCTGATTGGGATGGCGGCGGGAATACGATTAGCGAAATGGCGGAGAAAGCTGTTTCTTTAGGATATCAATATCTTGGGATTAGCGATCACACAAAATTTTTGAGAATCGAAAACGGACTTGGCGAGGAAGAGTTGGCAGGGCAAAGAAAAGAAATTGAAAAAATAAATAAAAGATTTCAGGATGCCAATCTTGATTTTCAACTTCTTCAAGGCTGCGAAGCAAACATTCTGAAGGATGGCTCTTTTGATATTAAAGACTCGGCTTTGGCTAAACTAGATTATGTTATTGGTGGCATTCATTCGAGCCTGAAGATGGCACAAAAAGAAATGACCGAGAGAATGATTAAGGCGATGAAAAATCCGGTCTTGAAAATTATTTCACATCCGAGCGGGCGGATTTTAAAAAAGAGAGACGAATACGAAGTTGATTTTGAAAAAATTCTTCGCGCCGCCAAGGAATTTAAAGTCATCCTGGAAATAAATTCTTCTCCTGTCAGGCTAGACCTAAACGACAAAAAAATTAAAATAGCAAAAGAAAGGGGAGTGAAGATGGCGATCAATACCGACGCTCATTCGCGGGAACAGCTTGAACTGATGGAATTTGGTCTTTATCAGGCTCGTCGCGGTTGGGCGGAGAAGAAAGATATTCTTAATTGCGAAGGCATAAAAGATTTACGAAAAAGTCTAAAATAACAAAAATAAAACCGTCGAGTCTGACTCGACGGTTTTATTTTTTACTTTGCTTTCTTTTCTTTTGATTCTTTCTTTTCTTTCGGCTCCTTCTTTTCCTTTAACGGTTTTACTTCTTCCACGATTTTTTCAAATATCTGGGGATGATTTTTTGCTAAGGTGGACAATGATTTTCTGTCAAGCTCTATCTTGTTTTTATGTAGAAGGTCGATAAATTTTGAATATGAAAGACCGAGATTTTTAGCGCCGGCAGCCACCTGGATTTCCCAGAGTCTTCGGAAGGTTCTTTTTTTTGCTTTTCTATCTCGGTAAGCATATTTAAAAGCATGAAGAAGCCCTTCTTTGGCTAATCTAAATTTTGATTTTCGCGACCAGCGGAATCCTTTGGTTAGGGCCAGTAATCTTTTTCTCCTCTTATTGGCGACTGTTCCTCGTTTAACTCTTACCATTTCTAGTTATTTATCATTTTTTTAATTTTTTTTCTTTCAGACTTAGCCACAAGCACCCATTTTCTTTTTGCTCTTTTGATTTTGCCCGATTTTTTCGCTCGAAAATGATCCTGTCCGCTTACGCTTCGGAGGATTTTGCCTGTCTTGGTAATTTTAAATCTTTTGGCTAATGATTTTCTTGTTTTCATATTTCAATTTTTTCTTCCTTCTTTTCTTCCCTTTCTTCCGGCTTCGTTTGTTCTGGCTTAGGATTGGCGCTCTTTGACACAATCATTACTAATCCCTTGGGCATCATTTTTAATTCGCTTTCAACGCTAATGGGTGTTTCTTCTTTAAGTTTTTCTAGGAAAAGACTGACTTTATTCTTGGCGAAGTCGAGCGAACCCTTCTCTCTGCCCCTTAATTTCATTTCCAATCTTATTTTATACCCTTTAGCAAAGAAATTTTTTGCCTGATTGACCCTTGTTTCAATATCATGAGGGGAAATGCCGAAACTTAATCTGATACCTTTAATTTCGCCAGTCTTTTTCACCTTTCTTTCTTTCTCTTTTTTCTTCAGGGAATAAAGATATTTACCGTAATCGTAAATTTTGCAAATAGGGGGATCTACTTTGCTGGTGATACGAATTAAATCTAAACCGCGCTCTTTTGCCATTTGGAGCGCTTGTTCCGTAGGCATAATGCCTATTTGGGCTCCGTTTTCGTCAATCAGCCGGACCTCCCTGACTCTTATTTGGTTGTTGACTAGTGGTTTGTCCAACTTTCTTTTTCTAATTTCGAGACTTAGGAAGTGGAGGTGGGGAGCAACGAACTCCCGTCCAAAAATCTTATCAAAAAGTTTCTTCAAGTTCAGCTTATTTTTAATTTCGAAACAGCGGATAAAAATAAGCAAAATTCCGTTGTTTCTAGCCTGGTGATTTCGCCAGTCTTTTTTGGCAGGAAAGATTAGCTATCTCAATTTTTTGGCGCCAATCCTTAACTATTGAGAATCATTAAAGAAGGCGGCCTTAGACTAAAGCTAAAGCAGGTTGATTGAATAAGTTGGCACTTATTTCTTTTTCTAGAAGTTTTTCCAGATTCTAGAAAACTGGACTTGCTTTTTTTTGACGCGGATTTTTGTCGATACGTACACCCCCGTCTAAATTTTTCTTGCCAAAGCTCTTTTAATGTTCCTTTCGGCCTCTCTTTTTTTAATCGCTTCCCGCTTGTCAAATTTCTTTTTTCCTTTCGCGAGACCGACCTCTACCTTGATGAGTTTGTTCTTAGTATATACTTTAAGGGGCACCAAAGTCAAGCCTTGCTCTTTTTTCTTTCCCAAAAGGCGCCTGATCTCTCTTTTCTTCAGAAGGAGTTTTCGCGATCTTTTGGGATCATAGTCGCTCGGAGTATTTTTTGGCTGGTAAGGAGGAATATTGCAATTAATAAGAAAAACCTCCTCGCCCTTTAGAACGACATAGCTTCCTGCCAGAGAAATTCTTCCGATTCTGATGGCCTTGACTTCGTGGCCGAGCAAAGCAATGCCGGCTTCAAATTTTTCCAGAATTTGATAGTCAAAAACAGCTCTTTTGTTGTTGGCTAATGTTTTCATTCTTTCATCTTAGCAAAACAATTTATTTCTGGCATTTAGGACAAAAAAAAGTTCCTCTTCCCCCGAGAATTATCCTTTTAATTTTTCCCTGGCAATTGAGGCAGGACTCATCTTTTTTACCATAGATTAAAAAATGTTTTTGGTAAGAACCCTTGCGGCCTAGAGCGTCGCGATAATGATTGTCCGAAGCCCCGCGATTTTCAAGACCAGCTCGCAAAACTTTTTCTATGGCAGAGAAAAGAGTTTTCATTTCTTTCTTTTTAAGTTTATTCGCTGGCCGCCGGGGATCTATTTTTGCCAGAAAAAGCGCCTCATTGGCATAAATATTGCCAATGCCGGCAATGATTTTTTGGTCCATCAGTATCAATTTTATCGGCCGGCTCCTGTAGCTGATGATTTCTTGAAATTTTTGGAGATTAAGATCGACTAGCGGCTCTGGGCCGAGTTCGGCAGAAATCTTTTTTAAATCCTCTTCTCCCTCGAGAAGTTTTATCCAGCCAAACTTTCGTAAATCAGCGAAGCGGAGTTCAAGATTATTGCTTAAGCTCAAAGTCGTTCTTTGCCATTCGTCCGGAGGATCAGTTTTTTTTCTCACCAAAAGCCGGCCCGTCATTTTAAGATGGATGGCCAGAACTTTTTTATTATCAAGAAAAATTTGGAGAATTTTGGCTCGGCGCCCAATTTTTTCTATTTTTGTCCCAGCCACTTCTTTTTTTACTTTTTCCGGCGAGGGCAAAACCTGCTTGGCAGAGTTCGTTTCCAGGGAAAGAATTTTTTTCCCGACGATTAACTGCTCCAAATCTCTTTTAATGGTTTCTACTTCAGGTAACTCGGGCATAGATTTGTCTTTTGGCTAATTTTACCATATTATAAGAAAGAATCAGATTTAATCCTTTTAGAAATATGAGCTTCAAAGAATTAGGCAATAAGCCGGATTTTCCCAAAATAGAGGAGGAAATAAGCCAATTTTGGCAAAGAAACGAAATCATTCCCAAATATCTTAAGAAAAACGAAAAATCTACCAAGCGCTTTTCTTTTTTAGACGGGCCGATTACCGCCAATAACCCGATGGGCGTCCATCATGCCTGGGGAAGAACTCTCAAAGATCTCTATCAGCGCTATAAGAATATGCAAGGGTTTAAGGAGAGGTTTCAGAATGGCTTTGATAATCAAGGATTGTGGGTGGAAGTTGAGGTGGAAAAAAAACTTAATTTCAAATCTAAAAAAGATATTGAGAATTACGGCATCGCTTCTTTTATTGAAAAATGCAAAGAGCATACTTTGCATTTCGCCGCCGTCCAGACCGAGCAGTCAAAAAGATTGGGTTATTTTATGGATTGGGATAATTCCTATTACACTCTTTCGGATGAGAATAATTTTTCCATCTGGCATTTTCTCAAGACTTGCCACGAGAAGAGCTGGCTTTATAAAGGTGAAGACGTGGTAACCTGGTGCCCGCGCTGCGGTACGGCTATTTCCGAACACGAAACCTTGACTGGCGACTACGCAGAATTAACTCATAAGGCGGTCTTCGTTAAATATCCTTTGGCGGAAAATAAAGACGAATTCCTTTTAGCTTGGACAACCACACCCTGGACATTGCCGGCCAATGTAGCTGTGGCGGTTAATCCCGAAACTGACTATTTGAAAATCAAGACTGCAAATAATCAGGTTTTGATCTTAGCAAAAAATCGGGTGGAAAAAGTTATCAATGAAAGTTACGAAACGCTGGAGGAATTCAAGGGCGAGAAATTGGTGGGCTTGAAATATCTCGGACTTTACGACTCTTTGCCTATTGTTAAGAAATCATTGAAAGAACATTTAATTGTTTCATGGAAGGAGGGAGTGGTTGAGGAAGAAGGGACGGGCTTGGTGCATATCTCTACTGGCAGTGGTCCTGAAGATTATGATTTGGGCAAAGAAATCGGCTTGCCGGTTTTTCCGGTGATAGACGAGGCCGGTATCTATCTTGAGGGCTACGGGCCGCTAGCCGGGAAAAAAGCTCAAGAAATTGCGGAGACTATCATTGCTTATCTTGAAGAAAACAAATTCCTTTATCGACAGGAAGATTTCAAACATCGTTATCCTTTGTGTTGGCGCTGTAAAACAGCGCTTTTATTCCGTTTGGTTGACGAGTGGTACATTAGGATGGATGAATTGCGCGAAAAAATGATAAAGGTCACCAAGAAAATAAATTGGATTCCCGAGTTTGGCCTGAATCTTGAGCTTGATTGGTTAAAGAATATGAATGATTGGTTGATTTCTAAAAAACGATATTGGGGACTGGCTTTGCCGATTTGGGAGTGTGGATGCGGCCACTTCGAAGTTATTGGTTCAAAAGAAGAGTTAAAAGAAAAAGCGATTGAAGGCTTCGATCAGTTTGAAGTTCATTCTCCTCATCGTCCCTGGGTTGATAAGGTCAAGATAAAATGTCCGAAATGCGGCAAGCCGGTTTCTCGGATTCCTGATGTCGGTAATCCTTGGCTTGACGCCGGCATCGTGCCTTTTTCCACGATGGGATATTTTAAAGATAAAAAATACTGGAAAGAATGGTTTCCAGCAGATTTAGTTTTGGAATGTTTCCCTGGTCAATTTAAAAATTGGTTTTATTCTTTGATTGCAATGGCGACTGCCCTGGAAGACACTAATCCTTTCAAGAATTTATTGGGTTACGCTTCGGTGCGCGACGAGAAGGGCCGGGAAATGCATAAAAGCTCGGGCAATGCGATCGATTTTAACGAAGCCGCGGGCAAGATTGGCGCTGATGTGATGCGTTGGCTTTATGCCAGGCAGAATACCAGAGCCAATCTTAATTTTGGCTATGGGCCTACGGAAAAAATAAAAAAGCAATTTCTTTTTGTTCTCTGGAACTGCTATAAATTTTTCGTCAATTATGCTGCCTTGGAATTTGACTCTAGAAAAGAAATAGAAGAAGCGGTAAAACAAAAAAGCAATAATGCCTTAGATAGATGGATTGTTTCAAGGCTAAATCGCTTGATAAAATTAATGACGGAAAGATTAGATAATTTTGATAATTCGCCGGCGGTTTTAGCCTTGGAAGATTTTGTTGTCAACGATCTTTCTACTTGGTATATTCGCCGTTCTCGCGACAGAATTGGTTTTTCCGAAGAGAGCGAAGATAAAATCATCTGTTACGCCACCTTTTTTCAGGTCTTGGATGCTCTCACGAGACTGATGGCGCCAGTCGTCCCATTTTTAAGCGAAAGACTTTGGCAGCATTTGGGCGGCGAAGGGTCTATTCATCTTCAGGATTGGCCCGAGGCGAACGAAAGATTAATTGAGGAAAAATTAGAGGAAAAAATGGATTTGGTGCGGCGCCTTGCCAGTTTGGGGCATTCGGCGAGAAGGGAGTTGAAGATAAAAACGAGACAACCGCTTAGAACTTTGCGTCTTGAGGGCTTGAGTCAAGAGTTGGAAGACGAAAAAGACCTTTTGGCTTTGCTTGAAAAAGAACTAAATGTTAAGAAAGTTGAATTTTTTTCTGAAATTAAAGAGAAAGATGGTTGGGCGATAAAAAAAGAAAACGGCTTGAAATTAGCGCTTGACATCATGATAGACCAAGCGTTAGAGGAAGAATGGATTGCGAGAGAGGTTGTTCGCCAAATTCAAGAGATGAGAAAAGAAGCGTCCTATCAGCCGATCCATCGCATTTTAGTGGGGGCTTGGGGAGAAGAGGCCTTTTGTGAGATTCTTCGAAAAAAGACGGATTTTATTTTAAAAGAAACAATTGCCCAAGACTTAGTTTTCGAGAAAGAGGGAAATTTTGACCTGGAAAAAGAAGTAGAGATTGGTGGCAAAAAGCTTTTTTTGGCGATTAAAAAGATATGATAATTGCCATTATAGCTGATAGTCACGACCATCTTGCTAATCTAAAAAAAATGGTTGGCTGGGCAAAGAATCACGAGGTTAAGGTTTTAATTCATTGTGGCGATATTTGTTCGCCAGAAGTTCTTCGGGAAGCGCTTCAAGATTTTTCCGGCCAGATTTTTCTTTGTTTGGGAAACGCAGATGAGGGAAGAGATTGGCAGAAAAAAGCAGAATCGTCATGGCAGGTATTTGAAAAAAGCGGCGAAATGAAAATATCAAAGACCAAAATTGCTTTCAGCCACTGGCCGGAAAGAGCGAGAGAATTAGCCAAGACAAAAAAATACGGTTTAGTTTTTTATGGTCATACTCATAAGCCCTGGGAAGAAAAAATTGGCGATTGCCGTCTGGTCAATCCTGGCAATCTTGCTGGTCTTCTTTACTTGTCGACCTTTGCTGTTTATGACACAGAGAAAGACAAGTTGGAATTGAAAATCTTAGAACAATTGGAGACAGGAAATAAATAAATACTTCAGTTGTTCTCGTCAAAAGGCTGGTGGTTCTTGAAGGGTAAGCTAGCTCCCTAAAAAGGCCGCTTAATTCTCCACCGAAGAATTAAGCTTAAAGCTCGGCTTCGCTCTCTTACCCCTGAAGGGGTAAGAGCCATGGCCGCTCGCCTCGCATATCCTTTTTTGGGAGCCAGCTACCCTAAAGAATGGCAAGCTTTGAATGAACTTTGCGGAAACTCGGGGTCCGCAAAGGTATGTAGTTTCAAGATTTAAGTTTTGAAATAGTGATTCTCAAAACATGTTTATTCATTACCGGACCCCGGGTTTTGTTTTAAAAGAAAATGAGAAAGGAGAAGCAGATAAGGTTTTTACAATTTTTACCAAAGATCTGGGAAGAATAGAGGTTTTAGGCAAGGGAATCAGAAAGATGGAGTCTAAGCTAAGAAGCGGCGTTCCTCTTTTTTCTTTGGCAGAGATTGAATTTATTCAGGGAAAAAACTATAAGACCTTAACAGACGCGATTTTACTTGACGATTTTGAAGAAATAAAAAAAGATCCGGAGAAATTAAAAATTTCTTTTAGAATCGCCGAGACTTTTACCAATCTAGTTAAGCCCCCCCAGGAAGATGAGGGAATCTGGAATTTATTGGGCGAAATTTTTAATGGATTAAACCAGATGCGGTATACGGTATGCGATATGCGGTTATTTTACCAATTCTTTTTTTGGCGTCTTCTTCCTTTTTTAGGTTACCAGCCAGAACTTTATCATTGTTTGGATTGTGGTCAGAGATTAGTTCCTCAGCACCTTTTCTTTTCTTCAAAAGGAGGGATTGTCTGCGGTTCGTGCCATGACCAGGAAGCATCGGTTAATAAAGAAATCAAGCCAGACGCTGTTAAAGTTTTGCGAGAATTATTAAAGCGAGACTTAGGGGGATTAAGCAAAATCAGGATAAAGCCAGAGTTGAGTCAGGAAATAGAAGAAATTTCTGATTTTTATCTTCAGTTTTTGCTAAGTTGAATTTTTTTGTATAGAATAAAGTAATGGAATCTTGCGGAAACTCGGGGTCCGCAAGGGCAAACCCCAAATTACAAATCACAAATTCCAAACAACAGATTTAATTTTCAATTTTCAAATCCCAATTTTCAATGAATTTTCAATGATTCAATTTTCAAACATCCTTTTAATTGATTTGTTTGTAAATTAGTAAATTGGAGTTTGATTGTAAATTGAAAATTGTAAATTGAAAATTAACTCTGCCTTCGTCATTGGAGTTTGGACATTGGACATTGGTTAGGTTAATTAGGAATTAGGTTAATTAGAAATTAAATGTTTTGGTTATGGCTCGTCCGAGAATAAAAATTTTTCCTTTTTTAATTTTTACTGCCGTTATTTTAGCCGGCCTTATTATTTGGTACTTCCAAAAAAATTCTTATTCAAAAGATATTCTTAAGGTGGAAATTTTAGGACCAGATGATTGCCGCGCCGGGGAAGAAATAGAATATACATTAAGATACAAAAATAATGGCGAGGTTCGGCTGGAAGAAGCCCAGCTTGTTTTTCTTTTTCCTGAAGGATCGCTGCCTATAAATTATGATACGGAAAGGGTGACAAAAAAGTTAGAAGACATTTACCCGGGCCAGGAAGAAAGCTTAAAATTCAAAGCAAGAATTTTTGGCAAGGCGGCTGATATTAAAACTGCGAGTGCTGTTTTGTCTTATCGCCCGAAAAATTTAAAGCCATTTTACGAATCAAAGAGCACGCTTTCTTTGAAAATAACCGATGTGCCTTTAACTTTTGCTTTTGATTTACCTTCAAAAGTGATTGCCGAAAAAGACTTGAAATTTTCTCTTAATTATTTTTCCAGTTTGGCTTATCCTCTTTCTGACTTAGGAATAAAGATTGAATATCCCGAAAGTTTTGAATTTACCCAAGCCAAGCCGGAGGGAATAGAAAATAACGAGTGGCAGATTGGAGTTTTAAATCAAGCTGAAGGCGGCAGAATTGATATTATTGGCAAGATTCACGGCGATATTGGCCAGCAAAAGATATTTAAGGCTCAATTAGGCATTTGGGTCAAGGACCGTTTCGTTATTCTCAAAGAAGTTTCAAGAGGAATAGAAATCGTCAAGCCGCGTTTAGCCATTGACCAAAAAATCAATGGTCTTTCAGATTATGTTGCTAATCCTGGTGAATTACTCCATTACGAAATTTATTTTAGAAACGTTGGAGAAGAATTCTTTGAAAAATTGTTTTTGGTTTCCGATTTGGAGGGGCCATTTGACCTTGAGAGCATCAAATTGACGAGCGGTAAAGTTAATGTTTTTGACAAGTCTATTCTCTGGGACTGGGGCGACATTCCCGAGCTTCAGGTTTTAAGCCCGGGCGAGGAGGGAAAAGTTGAGTTCTGGGTTAATGTCAAAGAAAATTGGGAAGGTGAAGCAATTTTGAGGGACAAGATTGCTCTTTCTCAAGTGAGGCAGGATTTTGAAACAAAAATAAGCTCTAAATTGGAAGTGGCTCAAAAAGGATATTTTCAAGATGAAGTTTTCGGCAATAATGGATCCATTCCTCCGAGAGTGGGGCAAGAAACAACCTATACGATTATTTGGCAGGTAAAGAATTTCCACAACTCTCTGGAAAACGTTAAAATGAGGGCTACCCTTCCTTTGGGCGTGGAATTAACGACTAAATTTTTCCCCGAAGAAGAAAAAACTAACTTTACTTTTGATTCCGCTTCGCGAGAAATTGTCTGGGATATCGGGCACCTTGAAGCTGGCGGCTCGGCTACTAGCCAGAAGTCATTTGTTTTCCAAATAGTTTTTCAACCGATTGAAAACCAGAGCGGTTTAATGCCGACTTTAATTAACGAAGCGAAAATTTCCGGGGAAGATCAATTTACGACTGGAAGAGTAGAGGGTTTGGCTTCGGGGTTTAACACGACTTTGCCTGATGATAATACGGTCAATGAGGCCGAAGGCATTGTTCAATAAAAGAGAAATAACATGGCAGAAGATTTAATGCAAAAAATTGTTTCTTTGTGCAAAAGACGCGGTTTTGTTTTTCCTAATTCTGAAATCTACGGCGGCATTGCCGGTTTTTATGATTATGGCCCTCTAGGGGTGGAGCTAAAAAACAACATCAAAAGAGAGTGGTGGCAGGAGATGGTTTGGCTAAGGGACGACGTCGTGGGGATCGATGGCGCGATTATTACTCATCCGCGAGTTTGGGAGGCTTCCGGCCATGTCGAAGGCTTTACTGATCCTTTAGTAGAATGCAAAAAATGCCATAAGAGATTTAGGGCAGATAATCTGGCTGAAGAATTGGGAAAGAAAATAGAAGGAGAGGAAAAAGATTTGATTAAAAGTCTGACTAAGGTCTTAAGCGGAGTGAAGTGCCTGGAGTGCGGCGGAGAACTTTCCAAGCCAAAGAAATTTAACCTGATGGTAGAAGTTGGCCTGGGCGTAATCGAAGGAGAAAAAGCAAAAACTTATTTGAAGGGCGAGGCCTGCCAGACGATTTATCTGGACTATCAGAATGTTCTTAATTCTACAAGAATGAAGATTCCTTTTGGGATTGCTCAAATCGGCAAGGCCTTTCGCAATGAGATCACCCCCAAGAATTTTCTTTTTCGCCAACGGGAGTTCGAACAATGGGATCTTCAATGGTTTACGCACCCCAAAGAAATGGAAAAATGGTTTGCTTATTGGAAAGAGGAAAGAATGCGATGGTATAAGAGTCTTATTAACCATCAGGAAAAAATCCGCTTACGTCAGCACGAAGAAAATGAGTTGGCGCATTATGCTAAAGTGGCTTTTGACATTGAATACGAAACGCCTTTTGGCTGGAAAGAATGGGAAGGAATTCATTGGCGCGGAGATTGGGACCTGCGCCGTCACGGAGAATTTTCGGGAAATGATTTTACTTATACTGACCCCCAAACAAGTGAAAAATTTTTGCCCTGGATCGTAGAAACCTCGGGAGGGGTTGACCGCACCTTTCTTTTTTTACTTCTCGATGCTTATCGCAAAGAGGGAGAGCGTGTAATTTTGTCTCTTTCACCGCGGATAGCGCCATTTAAAGTGGCGGTTTTTCCGCTTTTGGCCAACAAGCCGGAATTGGTGGAGAAGGCAAAAGGAATTCGTGAAAATTTGAAAAAACAGCTGGGAATAAAAATTGCCTGGGATGACCGCGGCAATATCGGCAAGCGCTATTATAGTCAGGATGAAATCGGTACGCCCTATTGTGTCACCGTGGACTTCGAGACGCTGGAAAAGGATGATGTTACGATTAGAGATAGGGATTCGGCAAAGCAGATTCGGGTGCCGGCGACAGAGCTTCCAGAAAAATTGAAGCGTCTTTTGGATAGAGAAGTGAAGTTTGAGTAGTCGGCTGAACCTGAAACCTGAAACCTGAAACCTGAAACCTGAAACCTGAAACCTGAAACCTGAAACCTGAAACCTGAAACCTGAAACCTGAAACCTGAAACCTATACTCTCCCTCTTAAAGTTTCAAGTTCCAAGATTTAAGTTTCAAGTTCCAAGATTTAAGTTTCAAGTTCCAAGATTTAAGCTTTAATTTAAAATTATGAACATTTATCTCTCAATTTTAATTGCCGGTTTTGGCGGCGGAATGGTGAGGGGACTAGTTGGTTTTATTAAGCACCAGTATTCTTTCAAGAAAGTCGGCTTTGATCTTACTTATTTTTTAGGAATGAATTTTCTTTCCGCTATTATCGGCATTTTATCGGCCGTGGCAGTCAAGGAATTGGGGATGGGATTTTTTGGCGATGTTTTTACGCCGGCAATGTCTTTTGTTGTTGGCTACGCCGGCGGTGATTTTTTGGAAAATATTTTTAAAATTATTTTTCAGAAATCAACACTCTATTCTTTTCCAGGCAAAAAAGAATAAATTTCTCTGCTATATACTTTGGCAAGGCTCGGAAAGCTAATTTCAAGGAGCTGCTCGCTCGCCCAGCGAGCTCGCTCGCTTAGTCCTCGGCTCACTCTTGGACTTCGTCCAAACCCTGCCCGTTCGCCTGCGGATGCTCCTCAAAATTACTTTCCTTCGCCTTATCGAAGGACGATTTTGTATTTAAAAGTTTTAAGTCAAGGAATAATTTGGTATAGTTAAAGACACGTAGCTAAATGCTTATGAACTTCAGAGAGCCAAAAGATACGGAAAAAGTTAAATGGACCATTCACGCGAAAGAGAAAATGAAATTTTATGTTTTGAGCGAAACGAGATTAAAGAGAGTTTTGAGAAGTCCTGACAGAATTGAAGAGGGGATTGCGCCAAGAACAATCGCCGCGATGCAACGATCTGGTTCAAGCAAAAAGCCAAGCGAAATTTGGCTAATGTATCAGAGGAAGGCAAAAAGCGCAAAGCTAAAAACGCAAAACCAAAGAGAAAAGAGAAATTTACTTAATGAAATTTTAGAAAAAAAAGAAAAAATAGTCATTATCAGCGCTTGGCGTTATCCGGGAATTAGCCCTAAGGGCCGACCCCCAATTCCTGAAGATATTATTAAAGAGCTTCAAGATTTAATTATATGATGTTTGGTCTACGCTTTCTTGACATATGTGTCATTACTTAGTAATGACATGGGGGTTAGTCATTTTAAAAGGAAAGCTAGCTTCCCTTAAAAAATTTTTTATGAAATTCGTTGCTGATTTTCACATTCATTCCAAATACTCAAGAGCGACTTCGCCCCAGACAAATCTGGAAAATCTGGATAAATGGGCAAAGATTAAAGGGATAAAAATTTTGGGGACAGGTGATTTTACTCATCCCCAATGGCTTAGCGAGTTAAAAGAAAAATTAGAACCAGCTGAAGCTGGCTTATTTAAATTAAAGAATGTTCCCGAAGAGGGGAGGCGTTTTCTTTTGACCACGGAAATTAGCTGTATTTATTCCAAAAATGGAAGAGTAAGAAAAATTCATATCCTTGTTTTTGCGCCTTCATTAGATATTGTTGAAAAAATTAATGCCCAGCTCGGTTGGATTGGCAATTTAAAATCAGACGGCAGGCCTATTTTGGGCTTAGATGCTAAAGAGTTAACTAAAATTGTTCTTAACACCTCTCAAGATTGCCTTGTTGTCCCAGCTCATTGTTTATTGCCAGATACATATTTACACGGCAAAAATGGCATTAAGATGATAAAAGATTTCTCTTCGGACGATTTTGTTTTTACTCACAAAGGGAGAACCAGAAGAGTTCAAAAAATTTATAAGAGAGCCTACAGAGGAAAAATATATAATATTAGGCCTTATTATTTCCGGCTCGGATTAGAGACAACGACCGAGCATCCATTTTATGTTATTAAATCACAGAAGTATTGTCCCACTATGGGCTGTAAGGCTATTTGCAAGGAAGGTTGTCAATCAAGCAGTAGGGATCGTTGTCCGCATAAGTATTTTGAGCAATATGCTCCTCAATGGGTTCAAGCTAAAGACCTTGAAAAAGGTGATGTTTTAATTTTTCCCCGTTTCAATCATCGTACAAAAGATTTGCAAGAAATTAGGTTACATAAATATCTTGATAAAAAAGATTATAAATTAAAGGGAAAAACTATTGTCCCGAATGGTTCACGAATTAAATCTTTGCCTGACATTATTAAGATTGAAAAAGATTTTTGCCGCTTAGCGGGATATTATTTGTCAGAGGGTTACACTGATAATAGAGATTCGATTTCCTTTTGTTTTAATTCTGGTGAAAAAAAATATATTGAAGATTTGGAATTTTTGATGGAGAAAGTTTTTTCTCTTTCTTCGCCAAGGATTTATAAAAGAAAAGACACTGACAGCATAGAGATAATTTATTTTTCTAAGGTATTGGCTAAAGTTTTTAGTAAACTTTTTTACACTTATCAAGGCATCAGAAGGGCGCATACAAAATCTTTACCCGTTTGGATGCTTGTTTTGCCTTTAGAAAAACAAAGTGAAATACTAAGGAGTTGGTGGCGCGGCGATACGGGTTGCACAGTTTCTAGATCGTTAATGAATCAAATGAAAATTATCTGTTTGAGATTGGGAATTATTCCTTCTATCGGCTTAAATTTCAAAGAGAAATTTAATAGGGTTGACCACAGAATCATCAAAGACAATAACAGAAATGTTAGAGCGAAACACGACCTCTTTCATTTTTACAATCTTGCTTTCTTTAAGGAAAATTTAGAACTACTTGAGGACCCAATTTTTAAGAGGTTTCATACTAAGCTTAGGCGAAGGCACGGATGGATTGATAAAAATTATATTTATATTCCCATCAAAGATATTGAAATAAGGGATTACAAAGGCGATGTTTATAATTTAGAGGTTGAAGGCGATAATTCCTATCTAGCCGAATTTGCTGCCGTCCATAATTGTTGGACTCCATGGTTTTCTTTGTTTGGCTCCAAATCAGGGTTTGACACCACCGAAGAATGTTTTGAAGAATACACAAAATATATTTATGCTATGGAGACAGGGCTTAGCTCGGATCCTAAAATGAATTGGCGCTTGTCTGCTCTTGATAAAATTACTTTAATTAGTAATTCTGATAGCCATAGCCCGCAAAAGATAGGACGTGAGGCAAATGTTTTTGACACAGAAATTTCTTACCCGGCAATTGTCGGGGCGATTAAAACCAAAGACCCGCAAAAATTTTTATATACGATTGAATTTTTCCCCGAAGAGGGCAAATATCATTACGATGGCCATCGTCTTTGCGGGATTTCTTTTTCGCCGACAGAAACAAAAAAACATGGTGGGATTTGTCCGGTTTGCGGCAAGCCCCTAGTGATTGGCGTTTTGAATCGGGTGGAAGAACTGGCAGACAGAGAAATTGGTTTTAAGCCTTCTAAAGCCATTCCTTTTAAAAGTCTGATTCCTCTTCGGGAAATTATCGGTGAAGTTTTGCATGTTGGGGAGGCGTCCAAGGCAGTTGATCAGGAATACGACAAACTTATCAATAGTTTTGGGAACGAACTCGAAGTTTTGATTGACACTCCAATTGAAACGATTGGCTCGGCTACTTCTTCGGAGTTGGCCGAAGCGATTTCATTGGCGCGCGAAGGAAAAATTTCCGCTATTCCTGGTTACGATGGCGTTTATGGCAAAATCAGCGTTTTTGGCGCGAAAAGAGAAAAGCCGCAAATATCTCAAAAAACCCTTTTTTAACATTTAAAATTACAAGCGGAATTGACAAAAGGAGTTTAATAAGAATACAATAAGAACACAATGGAAAAAAGCAAAGATATGCAAAAATTAAACCGCTTTTTCTATTATTTCTTTTTTACCGGCTAAGGGCGGTTGATTTTTATCTACTTTTAAAAAAGAGAATATAGAATAAAAAATTGACCGCCCCGGGCGGTTTTTTATTTCTTCGCCTTTTTGTGAAGAGGGTTTAAGAATGAGTTGGAGCATTCAATTTATCCTTAAGCCCTTTTACTCTAGAGGACTGCTCTTTTAAACTAACTCAATTTTAAGAAGGAGGTTGAGAATGGATGTTCTATATCAGGGAAAGAAATTCGTGGATTTGCCTAAGTTAATGCTCCATCAGAAAATGCTTGTTTGCTTGCTTCAAAACGGCGCTGACAGGATTAGGATCGCGTTTTACTTTCTTTGCGATCCGGAAGATCTGGTTACTTTTCTGGAAAGCGTCGAAAGCCATTTCGATCCGAAGCGTCTCGTTTCTGCTTTTGAGGAGGCGGCTCGCATTGATGGAAAGTTCTTAGGCGAAATTGCCGGAAATCTATGTCCCAAATAGATCCTTGAAAGGCGGACGATGTCGTCCGCTTTTTCTTTTAAAATCATTATTTTTTGCTAGAATGAAAATACGGCGCAAATAAAAATTAATAATAAAATGCGGCGGCGGTGATTGATGACTGAAGAAAACAGAAAAGTTTTAAGGGCAGTCGCCATATTGGTGGGAACCACTATTGGCGCGGGAATGTTTGGCATTCCTTATGTTGTTTCAAAAATCGGCTTTATCCCGGGAATGTTTTATCTTTTTTTATTAGGCATTCTGGTTTTGCTCTTAAATTTGAGCTACGGCGAGGTAATTTTACGAACACCCGGAGATCATCAGTTTGGCGGTTATATTGATACTTATTTAGGAAAGAAAAGAGTTTTTTTAAAAGCCATTAGCATTATTGCCTTTTTCATTTCTGCCTACGGCGCCCTTTTAGCTTATCTTATAAAAATTGGCGATTTTTTTAATCTGTTTTTCGGCGGGGGAAGCCCTTTTTTTTACAGTGTTCTCTTTTTTCTTCTTGGTTCTTTCACTATTTTTTTGGGACTACGAATGGTTTCTTGGTTTGAATTCGCGATTGTCATTTTTCTTGTTGGTTTGATTATCTTTATTGCCGCCCCAGGGATGGCAAAGATGGAGATAAGCCATTTTTCTTATACTAATCTTTCTTTCTTTTTATTGCCTTACGGCGTTATTCTCTTCGCCCTTACAGGGAGCTCGGTTATTCCCGAGATGGAAGAAATTCTTCGTAAAAACCCGAGGAAGCTAAAAAAGTCAATTATTATTGGTTCGCTTATTCCTTTATTTGTTTATTGTCTTTTTACTATTTTTGTCTTTGGCGTGTGCGGCGCCTTGACCTCGACTGATGCCATCACTGGCCTTGTCCCGTTTTTCTCTCCTTTTTTGGTGAAGCTGGGGGCGATAATCGGCATTTTGGCAATGGGCAGCTCTTTTTTTACTCTCGGCTATATTCTTAAGGAGGTTTGGTTCAGGGATTTTAAGGCCTCAAAAAACATTTCTTTTCTTTTAGCTTGTTTGCCTTCTTTTTTCTTATTTCTTTTTGGGGCAAGGAATTTTATCAAGATTCTGGATTTTAGCGGCGCTGTTTCCGGCGGCTTAATAGGCATTCTTATTTTAATGATGTTTGAAAAAGCGAAAAAAACAGGTAAAAGAAAACCCGCTTTTGTTTTAGCCATGCCCAAATTTTTAATTATTATTCTTTATTTAATTTTTTTTCTTGGCATCTTTTCTCCATTTTTTAATAAAATCTAGAGATTAAGAAAATGAAGATTTATTGGCGAAAAATTGTTATTTCTTTTTCCGTTTGCCTCTCGGCCGCTTTTATCTTGTTTTTATGGATGCGCTTTGTCGAACCCAATCTGCTTAAATTGGAGGAAATTTCTTTTCAGAGTGATGCCTTTGGCGGCAAAAATCTTAAAATCATTCAGCTTAGCGACTTTCACAGCAAGAAATTCGGCGAAAACGAGAAAGATGTTTTAGAGATTATTAAAAAAACCAATCCTGATTTTATTTTTTTGACAGGCGATATTATTGATTGGCAGACAGAAAATTTTAATGATTGTTTTTCATTCTGGCAGGAATTAACTAAAAACAGAAAGGGGATAGTCTTTGGCGTTTTCGGCAATCATGAACATCGTAATAAAGATTTTTCGCTAGCCGCCAGCCTGATGAAAGAGGCAGGGATAGAGATTCTGACAAATGAGGCGAGGAAAATAATCTGGGACAACAGTTCTTTTTACCTTATTGGCGTTGATGATCCGCATCTTGGGTTTTCCAATTTAGACAAAGCGCTTTCGACTGTCTCGGGAGGAGATTTAAGAATTCTTTTGGCGCATTCTCCGGAAATTTTCCGCCAGGCAAAATATAAAGATATTTTTTTAACTCTGGTGGGCCATACCCATGGCTGTCAGATTAATTTACCGTTTTTATGCCAGTATATTGTTTCTTTAAACTATGATAAGCAATATCGGTCTGGCCTTTATCTTGAGGAGGGCGCTTATCTCTATGTCAATCGGGGAGTAGAAGAAACTTTTTTACCTTTGCGTTTTAATTCTCTGCCGGAGGCGACGCTCATTACTATTAATCCGGAATAAGACTGACTCGACACCAATATACCCGACACCAATATACTAATAAAACCACCAATGATACGAATAATCCGCTCTTCTTCTTATTTGTAACATTGGTGTAAATTCGTAAATTAGTGTCGTGTTAGTGTTAACTTGTAAATTAGTGTCGTGTTAATGTATTTTGATGGGAAAGCGATTTTTTGTTTTAATTTTATCTTTGATTGTTTTCCTTTTATTTTTTACCGGGACTTTTTTATTTAAAGAAAATTTTATTTCTTTTTTTCAGTCAGAAAAGTGGTTTTTTACCTCTCTAAAAGAAAGACAAGGAAAAATAGAAGAAAAAATTATTCTTTTGGCTGTCGGCGACATTATGCTTGACCGCGGGGTAGAATATATGGTCTTAAAAGAGGGGGGAGGAGATTATTTTTTTCCTTTTTCCGAGATTGCCAGTTATCTTCAAAAAGGAGATATTCTTTTCGGGAATTTAGAAAGTGTTATCTCTGACAAAGGAGAAAATGTTGGCGGGCCTTATCCCTTTCGCGCCGAGCCAGCGGCAATCAGAGGATTAACCAGCGCCGGCTTTGACGTTCTTTCTGTGGCTAATAATCATCTTTTTGATTATGGACGAAAAGCAATGGAAGACAGTTTGAAGAGACTAAAGGAAGCGGGCATAGATTATGTCGGCGCTGGTTTTTCCCTAAACGAAGCTCGCGGACCAGTGATAAAAAAAGTAGGCCAAACGAAAATTGCTTTTTTCGCCTATACTAATCTTGGGCCAAAAAGCTGGCAAGCGGAAGAAAAAAAATCAGGAATCGTCTGGCTTGACGAGAGCTTTGAGGAAGACATCAGACGCGCCAAAGGAACGAATGATTTAGTGATAGTTTCTTTTCATTTCGGAGATGAATATCAGGCAAAACCCAATGCCAGTCAAGAATTATGGGCGAGAAAAGCGATTGACGCCGGCGCGGATTTGGTGGTCGGTCATCATCCTCATGTTGTCCAGCCGCTGGAAAAGTATAAAGAAGGATATATTGCTTATTCCCTGGGAAATTTTGTTTTTGACCAGAGTTTTTCCGAAGAAACGATGAAAGGGCGTCTTCTTGAAGTTGTTATTGAAAACGTCGAGATAAAAGAAGTTATCCCCCGGGAAATTATGATTAATAAATTTTTTCAGCCGCAAAAACCAATTCTTTAGAATCTGGTAATTCAAAGATGAAAAGAATTCTTTTAATTGTTTATCTCTTGGCTATCATCGCGGCCGCCGCTATTTCTATTTATTTTCTTCCTCGTTTTTTTGTTTGGCGAGAAATAGAAATTAGAAATCGTCAGAATTCGGTTTCGCTTGATTTTTCTCTAGCGACCGATGATAAAGAAGGAAAAACAGAAAAAATTTTTCTACCTTTTTTTGAAGAAAAGAAAGAGCTTTTATTTTCTCAAGGAAAAGATTTTATTGAAATTAATCTTTGGGAAATGAAAGTCAGAGTATATAAAGGAGGGCTTTTGGCAAAAGAAGCGCCGATTTTATTAAGAGGGGATGATGCTAATTGGGGCGGAACAGCGGCCGGAATTTATTCTGTTTTAACCGGCTACAAAAACGCCTATTCTGTGATTTCCGAGGTTTATATGCCTTGGTCCCTTCGTTTTTATGGCAAGTATTATCTTCATGGCAAACCATATTATCCCGATGGCCGTCCGCTTGATTCTCCTTATTCCGGCGGTTGTCTACATCTTTCTAACGATGATGCGCAGGCGATTTATGAATTGGCGGAAAAAGGAATGCCGGTTTTGGTGATTGACAAACCGCAGGATGGTTTTCGCTACCCCGAGAAAGAGGAAAGCCAATTCCCAGAGATTTCAGCCAAGAGTTATCTTGTGGCTGACCTTGATTCGGGTTTTGTCTTTAAACAAAAGGAAGCGGAGACGATTCTTCCTCTAGCTTCTTTGACGAAATTAATGACTGCCATCGTCGTGGCGGAAAATATTGATCTGACAAAATCTATTACTATTGGGGAAAAAATGCTTGAAGCCTATGGTTTCACCGAAGGCCTGGAAGTGGGCAAGAGTTTCAGAGTAGTAGAGCTTTTTTATCCTCTTTTGATTGAATCTTCTAATGACAGCGCCGAGGTCTTGAGTTATTTTTTGGGACGCGAGAGAACGATTAAAATGATGAATGAGAAAGCCAAAGCAATCTTAATGGAAAAAACAAATTTTGTTTGTCCCTCTGGTTATGCTCCGGAAAATGTCAGTTCGGCTAAAGATCTTTTTTATCTCGCAAGGTATATTCTGAATAATCGGCCTGTGCTTTTTGAAATTACGAAAGGAAAAATGGTCCGAACTTTCGGCGAAATGAGTTTTGACGTGACTAAGCTTTGGAACAAAAACGTCTTTGTTAATGACCCGACTTTTATCGGCGGAAAAACCGGCTTTATTCTTGCTTCTCGTTATAATGGTTTGTTTGTTTTTCGCCTGACGACAAAAGAGGGAACAGAGCGTCGTCTGGCGATTATCATTTTGGGATCGGAAAACGAAGAATTAGACACTCAGAAAATTTATCGTTGGCTTTTAGATAATTATTTCGTTCTTTCTGAAGGCAGCGAGAGTCAAAATTAAATCTCGGGAAGATGGCCGGGTTAAGATTGAGTCTTGCAGACCCCGAGTTTCCGCAAAGCGCATTTAGAATTATGTGGAAGCTTAGCTTCCACAAAGAGCGATTTTGCGGAAACTCGGGGTCTGCAAGATTGTTTACAAAATTAAGTAATCTTTGGAAGGAGCGCTTAGCTCCCTAAAAAAGACATACGAGGCGAGCGGCCATGGTTCTTGCCCAAAGCAAGAGAGCGGGCCGCCCTATGGGCGAGCCTCGCTCAAGAGGGCGGGCCGAGCTTTAAGCTTAATTCTTCGGCGGAGAATTAAGCGGCCTTTTTTGAGAGCGAAGCGATCCTTAATGTAAGTCATTACAGAAGATTGACATTAAAGAAAGTTGACACTAAAATTAAAAGGCAATGAAACCACAGGAAAAATACTATTTGACCAAAGATGGGCTGGAGAGAGTGAAAGAAGAGCTAGAAAACCTGAAGAAACGCAGGATTGAAGAAATAAACGGGGAAGGTCCTCGTTCTTTTAGCTTTGGCAATGTTGAGCCGGAATTTTTGACTTTTCGGGAGGAAATGGCGCAGTTAGATAAACAGATTGCGGAATTGGAAGAGGTTTTGGTTAAATATGAATTAATTAAGCCACCCTTAAAGAGCGAGAGGAATAAGATTTATCTGGGCGCCCTGGTGACGGTTCAGGTTGATGGCCAGAAAGATGAGTTGTTAATCACCAGCAGTCTTGAGGCCAATCCTGCTTTAGGCAAGATAAGCAACGAATGCGTAGTCGGCAGGTCGTTATTGGGGCACAAGGTTGAAGACGTTGTTGAAGTGAATTCAAGCGTCAGGACTAGCTATAAGATTCTTAAAATAGAGTATAAAAATAATTAAACTTTTTTCCTTGGTGGACTTTGAAAGTTATTCCAAGCCGCCGCAAACATTTTATGAGGAAATTAATTGATTTTTTTGTCAAAACAGGCAAATTGAAGGACATTCCCAGAAGAGGTTGGGTTCTGAGAGGAATTAAGAATCCGGGCAGCATTTCTGATCATTTATTTCGAGTCGCAATGATGGCTTGGATTTTAGGCAGAGAAAAGAAAGACAATCTTAGTATTGCCAAGGTAATAAAAATTGCTTTGGTTCATGATCTCTGCGAACTTTATGCCGGCGACACTACTCCTTATGATAAAAAAAATATTTTGCCTGAAGACAAAAGGAAATGGCCGGAGATTCTTGACAAATGGCCGCGTTTTTCTAAAGAAGAGAAAAAACAGTTGGCAGGCGAAAAACACCAGAAGGAAGAGAAGGGACTCGATAAGATAATAGAAGATTTGCCCCTTGAGTCGCGGAATGAGATTAAGGGTCTTTGGCTTGAGTATGAAGCGGGCTTAACAGCCGAATCTCGGTTCGTCAAACAAATAAATCGGCTGGAAACACTTTTGCAAGCCCTGGAATATGGGAAAGAAGATAACCAGCAACCCTCGAGGAGTTGGTGGATTGAAGCAAAAGAGATTATTGATGACCCGTCATTAGTTAGTTTTATGGAAGCTTTAGATAAAAGCTTCCATTTTTTTGAAGAAGATGACGCTCGCGAACCAGTAGTTATCAACTAAGAAAAGAGAAATGAAATACGATGTCATCACTTTCGGCTCGGCTTCTCTGGATGTTTTCCTGAAGACAACCGATGCCGTTATTAGGCCAGAAAAAAAATTTATTAATCGTCAGGCAGTCTGTTTTCCTTTCGCGGCGAAAGTAGAGATAAAAAATTTGTATTTTTCCAGCGGCGGCGGCGGCACAAATGTTGCCGCTTCTTTGGCGCTTCAGGGACTGAAAACCGCCTATTGCGGTAAAATCGGAAAAGATTTTTCCGGAGAAGAAGTTTTAAAAGACCTCAACAAATTTAAAATTGAAACCCCATTTATTATAAAGACAGAAGAAAAAGCGACGAATCTTTCCGTGATTTTTTCTTGGGAGAGAGAAAGAACGTGCTTTGTCTGGCGCGGAGCCTCAGAATTCTTAAGATGGTCGGAAATTCCTCGAGAGAAATTGGAAGCCAAATGGTTTTATCTCGCGCCTCTTTCTGGCAGATTAATTTCTCTTTTTGGTCCGCTTGTTGATTTTGCCAGAGAAAGAGGAATTAAAGTTTTTTCCAATCTTGGCAATAGCCAAATAAAATTAGAGAAAAGAAAACTCCAGCCCATTTTGAAAAAGATTGACGTTGTTCTTTTAAATCAGGAAGAAGCCTCACTTTTAACCGGTATCCCTTATCAAAAAGAAAAAGAATTATTTAGGAGACTTGATGAAATGATTGACGGTTTGGCCATTATGACCAAAGGCAAGGAAGGGGCAATAGTTTCTGATGGTATTTATTCTTGGAGTGCGAAGACCTTGCCGGCAAAAGTGGTGGAAAAAACTGGCGCGGGCGATGCTTTTGGCGCCGGCTTTTTAAGTAAACTTTTAATTGGAGAAGGGCCAGACGCAGCGCTTCAGTTTGGCATTGCCAATTCTGTAGGTTGTCTCAAGAAGTTAGGAGCGAAGAATGGCTTATTGAAAAAAAATATGCCTTGGCCTAAAGTGAAGGTAGTAAAAAAGAAGTTATGAAACTTCAGCAAATTTTAAGAAGGGCAAAAAAGGAGGGTTGGGCAATCGGTCAATTCAATTTTTCTACTCTGGAACAGTTAAGAGGGATTGTTCTCGCCGCGAAAGAGCGGCGTGCACCCCTGATTTTGGGAACCTCTCAGAATGAAGCGAGTTTTTTTGGTTTGGCAGAGGCGGTTGCTCTAAAGAGAATTTTGGAGAAAACAGCCAAAGTTCCCTTGTTTCTTCATCTTGATCACGGCCGGGATTTGGATTTTATTAAAAAGGCGATAGAGGCTGGCTATGATTCGGTTCATTTTGATGGCTCTGATCTGCCTTTTGAAAAAAACATCGGTTTATTAAGGAAATTAGTTCTGGCGGCAAAAAGAAAAAATGTTTTGGTTGAGGGCGAGCTCGGTTTTCTTCGCGGAGAAAGTCGTTTTGTGCCTCTGGAAAAGATTGAAACAGAAGAAGGAGATTTTACCAACCCCAAAGAAGTCAAAGAATTCGTTAGGAAAAGCGGAGTTAAGAGTTTAGCGGTTTCTATTGGCAATGTTCACGGAATTTATCAAAAGATGCCGAAACTCGATTTTGATAGATTGGCAAGAATCAGGAAGGAAACAAGCGTCTTTTTGGTTCTTCACGGCGGCTCTGGTCTCTCTGCTGACGATTTTAAAAAAGCAATTATGGGCGGGATTAATAAAATAAACCTTAATACAGAGTTGAGAGTTTTATGGAAAGAAAAAATGAAAAAGTCGCTAAATGATTCTTCGCGAGTTAAACCCTATGAAATTTTGCCCGAAATTATCGTGGAGACAAAAAAACTCGTGGAAAAATATCTTAAGATTTTTGGTACTTCAACCAAGGTATGAAAATTTTAAATAGAAGTTCTTTAATTATTATTCTTGCTGTTTTTTTGCTTTCCGGGGGAATTTTTTTCCTTTGGCGCAATCAAAGAATAATCGTAGAAACAGATAAGAAAGAATATGGCGCCGGCGAAGAAATAAAAATAAAAATTAAGAATTATTTTCTGAATAAAGAATTATGCTTTTCCAGTTGCTATCCTTATTTTTTTGAAAAAGAGAAAGATGGTTGGCAGAGTTATCTCTATGATGCTTGTCCTTTTCCCGATAGAGTGGAAAAGTGTATCAAGCCCGGACAAGTTAAGGCATTTTCCACCTTTCTGCCAAAATTTATCTCTGGCAGACATCGTTTAGCCGTTTCTGTTTGTGATAATTGCGCTATTGGCCAGGATTTTAAAGAAACGGCAAAATTTTTCTCCAATGGATTTGAGATAAGATAACTTATAAAAAGACGGAGGGAAGATTTTTCAATTCGTCTGTTTTAATTCTTAATTTAAGAAGATGAAAATCATTCATCAAAGAAAAAAATGTATTGGTTGCGGCGCTTGCGTTTCCGTTTGTCCTAAAATTTTTAAGATGTCTTCTGATGGTCGAGCTATTTTCATTAATGACAAAATAGTTTATGGTAAAGAAGAGGAGGGCATTCTACGGCTAGAAGAGGAAGCGGCTTGCGCCGAGGAAGCCGCTCGGATTTGTCCCGTTCGTTGTATTGGGATTATAAAGTAATCATAGAAACTGGAAGCTTGAAATGAAATTCCACCCGGATGTTTCAAACTTCTGATTCTAAAAATAATTATGTTAAGCTTATCAGCCAAATCAAGGGAGGAGAAAGGAAAGAAAGTGAAAAAGTTACGGGAAAAAGGTTTGGTTCCTGCAGTTTTGTATGGGCCGGAGTTAAAAGAAGAAATGGCTCTTAGCGTCAGCGAAAAGGAGTTTGCAAAAATTTTTAAAGAGGCCGGAGAAAGTTCGATTATCCAGCTTGAAGTAGGAGGCGAAGAGAAGGGAAGCATTCCTGTCTTAATCCGAGAAGTAGTGACTGATGCTACGAGCGACAAAATTGTTCATATTGATTTTTATCAGCCACGGCTTAAAGAAGAAGTGGAAGCGACCGTTTCTTTAGTCTTTGAAGGCGTATCTCCGGCAGTAAAGAAATTAAATGGCAACCTGATTAAAAGTTTTTCTGAAGTTGAAGTTAGGGCCTTGCCTCTGGAGCTTCCTCATGAGATAAAAGTCAATCTGAGAAAATTAGAAACTTTTAATGACAATATTCTGGTAAAAGATCTTATCGTCCCCAAGGGAGTAAAAATTTTGAGAGACCCCGAGGAGGTTATTGCTACTGTTGTTCCTTATGAAGAAGAAGTCATTGAAGAAAAGAAGGAGCCGATAGCGGCGGAAGCGGAAGCGCCTAAAGAGCAAAAAGCAGAAGGCGTAGAAGCCGCCTCCAAAGGAGGCGAGCCTCGCCCAAATTTATTTGGGCGGGAGAAAAAAGAAAATTAAAATTAAGCGAGAGCGAGATGACAAGAAAAAGAAATCTTTCAAAATTAATTTCATTTTCGCTCGTAATTTTTGCTTTAATCTTTTTTGGTTTTGTCTTGTCGGCAAAAGCGCAAGAAGACTGCGGCAGCTTGGAAGAATGCCAAGCTCTTCTTAAAGATTACGAAAAACAGATTTTGGAATATGAGGGCAACATTAACAAGAGTCAGCTTGAGCAGAAAACACTTAATAACAAAATTTATCTTCTCAAGCAACAAATCAGTAAAATAGAGCTGGAAGTAAAAAAAAGCACTCTCATTATTAAGGATTTGGAAGTTCAGATTGGAGATACAAAATCTTCAATCCAAAATACTTCTGATAAAATCGGTGATTCTCGGGTGAAACTGGCAGAAATCTTAAGAACGATTCACGAAGAAGACCAAAAAACAACCCTTGAAATTTTACTTTCAGGCAATGAAATTTCTGACTTCTTTGATAATTTGGTAGCCTTGGAAAGTCTTTTGGTCAAAAATCGCGATATTCTGGAAAATATCAAAGCTCTTAAAGCCGAATTAGAGACGCAGCAAACATCCTTGAATGTGGAAAGGGGAGATTGGGAGAATATGAAAAAGGTTCAGATTCTCCAGAAAGAAGAAAATCAGAAAATGAGACAGGAAAAGGAATGGCTACTGTCGACCACTAAAGGCGAGGAGAAAAAATATCAGGAGCTTCTTGCCGAGAGCCGGGCGCAAGCAAAAAAAATCAGGGAAAGAATTTTCAGTTTGATTGGCGTGCCCGAAGCGCCTACTTTTGGCCAAGCCCTGGAGATGGCAAAATATGTGGAAATAATTACTGGCGTCAGGCCGGCTTTTCTTTTGGCTGTCCTTACTCAAGAGTCTGACATTGGCAAGAACGTTGGCCAGTGCTATTTGAAGAACGTGAAGACTGGCGCCGGCACTGTTTTTGCCACGGGTCAGACAGTTGAAAGAGTGATGAAACCAGGAAGAGACGTTGAACCATTCTTAGCAATTTGCCGCGACTTGGGACGCGACCCCTTTGCTACTTTGATTTCTTGTCCGATGAGTTTTGGCTGGGGAGGAGCGATGGGACCGGCACAATTTATTCCTTCTACTTGGAATGGGTATCGCGATCAGCTTTCAAGTATTTTGGGAAAGCCAGCCGATCCATGGAGTGTAAAGGATGCCTTTCTGGCGGCGGCCTTGTATCTTAAAGACGCGGGAGCAGGAGCAAGAACATATAATGCTGAATGGCGAGCGGCGATGATTTATTTTTCTGGTTCAACCAATCCCAGTTATAGTTTTTATGGCAATCGGGTGATGAAATTTGTCGTTGGCTATGAAGACGATATCGCTCAACTGGAAAAATATTCTTACGCCAATTAAAAAATAGAAAAATAATGCCTGCCGAGTCTGACTCGGCAGGCATTATTTTCTTCTTAGAGTGGAGCCGCGTTTGACGCGGCTTTTCTTTTAATCTTCTTCTTTAAGTTTACTTTCTGTTAAAGATTTTATCACTACCCTTAGATTTCCTTCAATGATTTGGTCGAGATTGTGCCACGACTTGCCAATACGGTGATCAGTCAATCGATTTTGGGGAAAGTTATAAGTTCTGATTTTTTCCGCTCTCTTTGCCCATTTAATTTGCGCTCTTCTTTCATCTCCCGCCGCTTTTAATTTATCCATTTCTTGTTTCTCTGCCAGTTTTGCTTCCAAAAGAGCCATGGCGCTTTCCCTATTTTGCGCTTGGCTTCTTTCTGATTGGCAAGAAACAATAATGCCGGAAGCTTTATGGTGAAGCCTGACCGCCGTATCTCTCTTATTAGTATATTGTCCCCCGGGCCCGGAGGAACGATAACAATCAACTTCAATGTCTTCTGGTCTGATAATTATTTCTTGGCTTTTCGGTTTTGTTAAAACGGCGATCGTGGCGGTAGAAGTATGGATTCTTCCTTTTTTTTCGGTTTGAGGTATTCGTTGGACGCGATGAACGCCGCCCTCATATCTCATTTTATCAAAAACAGCCTCGCCTTTTAATTCAAAAATTATTTCTTTAAGTCCACCGATTTCGCCAGAGTGGGAATGAAGGATCTTTTGTTCCCATCCTTGCGAAGCCGCATATTTTGAATACATACGGAAAAGATCAGAAGCGAAAAGACCGGCCTCATCTCCGCCGGTCCCCGCCCTGATTTCAATAATGACGTTCTGCTTCTCGCCAGTTTCGTTATTATTTGTCTCCATCTTTTTTCGGGACTTACTTTTTTTGCGTTGTTTTTTCTTTCACTTCTGTCTTTGCTTTCTTTTCTTTTTCTTTCTTCTTTCTATTCCGGCTCATTTCTTCTTTCTTCGCCACCTTCGCCTTAAATTTTTCCACTCTTCCTAAAGTATCCATGATTTTTTCCTTGCCGGTATAAAATGGATGGCACTCGGAACAAATTTCCGTTTCAAAGAATTCTTTTGTTGAGCCAACTTCAAAAACAGCGCCGCAAGCGCATTTAATCGTTGCCTTGGGAAAGTATTTCGGATGAATGTCTTTTTTCATTGAATTTGACACTAATTTACGAATTAACACTAATGTTACGAATAAAAAGAATAGCAGGCTATTCGTATCATTGGTGGTTTTATTAGTATATTGGTGTCGGGTTGTTGGTATTAACTTGTAAATTAGTGTCGTGTCTATGATAATAACAAATTAAGCTCTAAAAATCAATGCCTCCAAAAGCCCTTGATTTAGCTTTAGGGTGATGATATATTAAAAACATTAAACATATCAAAGATATGGAGAGATTTGTTTGCGTCTTAACAAAGTAACACTTATTTATCGTCAAAGAAAATTATGGTAGAAGAAAAAACTAAAAAAGAAAGACTTTTCGGCATTGATCTTGAAGAGATGGTGAGAGCTGGTCTTCATTTCGGCCACGAGAAATCAAAACTTCATCCAAAAATGAAGCCCTATGTTTTTGGCATTAGAAAAACAGTTCACATCATCAATCTTGAAGAAACAGCGGACAAGCTGGAGAAAGCGCTAGAATATATTAGGATTCTGATAAGCGAAAACAAGGTCTTGCTTTTGGTAGGGACAAAGATTCAGCACAAAGAATTGGTAGAAGCGATTGCCAAAGAGTGCGGTTTGCCCTATGTTTCGGAAAGATGGCTGGGAGGATTTTTGACTAATTTTTCTGTAATGAAACAGCGCGTAATTTATTTTCAGAAATTGAGGGAAAGGGAGAAATCGGGCGAGCTGGAAAAATATGGCAAAAAAGAGCAGGCGAGAATAAAAAGAGAATTACGTAATCTGGAAGTAAAATTCGCCGGCTTTGAGAGTTTGGAAAAAATGCCCGATGCAATTTTTATCTGCGATATAAAAAAAGACAGCATTACTCTGGAAGAAGCAAAGAAAAAGAAAGTGCCGATTATTGCCATTGTTGACACCAATACTGATCCTACTCCTATCGATTGGCCGATTCCCGCCAGCGACGATGCCGTTAATTCTCTTACCTATATTTTGAACAAAGTCAAAGAAGTGATTAAAAGCGTCAAAGAAAAACAAACAGGAGTAATAAGTTAAATTTGTTAAAAGATGTCTTCTCTTGAACAAATAAAAAAATTACGCGAGGAAACCGGTATTTCTTTAGCCGAATGCCAGAAAGCCATTATAGAAGCGGGCGATGACTTGGAAAAAGCCAAAGAAATTTTACGGGGAAGGGGGAGAGAGGTTGTCAAAAAGAAATCAGAGCGTCAAGTTTGCTCTGGCCTGATAGAAAGCTATATTCATCCCAGCCGCAAGATAGGCGTTTTATTAGATATCAGATGCGAGACTGATTTTGTTGCTTCCAATAAAGATTTTCAATCTTTAGCTCACGAACTTTGCCTTCAAATCGCGGCCATGAATTCAGAAAATAAAGAATCGCTTTTAGAAGAACCTTGGGTCAAAGACGAGTCAAGGAAAATCAAGGAAGTGATCGCGGAAAAAATTGCCAAGCTTGGTGAAAATATCGTCGTAGAAAAGTTCATTCGCTTTGATATTTAAATAGCCAGTTAAGTAAAATGGAAAAAACAATTCCCTTTTTTCTTTTAGGCGCCAGTTTTTTTGGTTTACTCGCTATTTTTTTAAGCAAAATCAGAATTCTAAAAAACGTAGAAGCGCCGCTAAAAGCAGAGGGGAATTCTTTATCTCGCTTTAAGCAAGGAGGAAGAAGGTTCTATACTCTTTTTTTCAAAAAAATTCCTGGCCTTATTCATTGGGACCTTCTTTTTCAGAAAATACTTTCTAAAATCAGAGTTTTGGCCTTGAAGGCAGAAAATCAAGCAGGTTCTCTTTTAGTGCAAGTAAGAGAACATTCCCGGGAAAGAAAAGAGCAAAAGATTAATAATGAAGATTATTGGCAAAAAATAGGAAAGCTTACTCTTAAAAGAGGACGAAAGAAAAAAGAGACTACGCCCGAAAACTAAAATTACTAAATAGATTATTCTTGTTAATATGCGATGTCACGCACTTGTTGTGGGACATCGCATATTAAACATTCTCATATTAAACATTCTTAATATACGCTTTAACTAGGCCGAGGTAGCTTCCTCCTTCGCCCTCATTCCATTCGGGCTTCGGAAGGACGAGAAAACTTATTTCCAAGTATTCTCGCCCTCTCGAAGCTCTGATGTAAATCAGAGCGAAGTGGGGCCGAGGTAG
>Ga0315274_10000677_pt1 | contig 52850 bp, 45 predicted proteins | sample YL17G02_20_MG_FD_203700 | JGI IMG/M metagenome (GOLD analysis project Ga0315274, IMG submission 203700) | Sediment microbial communities from Yellowstone Lake, YNP, Wyoming, USA - YL17G02_20 | ecosystem: Environmental > Aquatic > Freshwater > Lake > Sediment | place: USA: Wyoming | collected... | reverse complement strand
TCAGCACCGTCATCATGTTCTGGGTGGGCGCTTCTGTCCTCTCCCTGATCCTGGCAACCTCACTGTGGAATGCAAAAGTGCGCGACTAAGAACGAAGGAGTCTTCATGGCAGGCTTGAAGTTAAAATATGACGTCGTTATTTTCGGCAACTACACGAAGGACACGATTATCACACCGACGGGGACACGGTATCTCGACGGCGGGGGCTTCAACTATGGTGCCCACGCAGCCCGGATGCTTGGATTGAATGTCGCCGCAGTGACGCGCCTCGCACAGGAAGACCAACGCGTTGTTGACAAGCTCAAGAACATCGGCGTAGATGTGTATCCATTTTATACTCCATCGTCGACCCACATGGTGCTGGAGTATCGTTCGGCGAATCCCGATGACAGAATCCTCCGGTGCGCGGTAACTGCCGGCTCGTTCACGCCGGACCAGTTCGAGTCGTTCGAGGCCAGGGCCTTCCTGATGAATGGCTCGATCCGGGGGGAAATCCCATTGGCGGTCGTTCGCGCGCTTCGAAAGAAAGACACACTCCTCGTTGCGGATCTGCAAGGCTTCATACGGATCATTGCACCGGACACTACACTTCTCCACGCCCCGTGGCCGGAGAAGGAAGAGCATCTGCAATTGGTCGACGTCCTTAAGACCGATGCCGTCGAGGCGGAATCCCTCACAGGCGAATCAGACATCAAAAAAGCCGCGCACGCTCTCGCGAAGATGGGTCCAAGGGAAGTGGTCCTGACACACAAAGATGGAATCCTTGTCTTGGCGGACGGAATTTTCTACGAGGCTCCATGGCGGAACAAGAGTTTGATCGGCAGGAGCGGTCGAGGGGATACGTGCATCGCTTCGTACATTACGAAAAGACTGACGGAGCCCCCTGAAATAGCCATCATCTGGTCCGCCGCGACAACAAGCCTGAAGATGGAGGCTGAGGGACCATTCCTGCGCGGGATCAGCGAAGTTGAGGAGTTCATCAGGAAAGAGTATAATTCAGTCGGCGTTGCATAGAATGCCACCGGAGCAGCTCATGAAATCAATTCGTGTGCGGTCTTTCCTCCTCTTTTTGATCATCGTCTCAGTCAATGTTCCATCGCGGGCTCAGAAGTCGGCTGAGGCGTTCTCTTTTATTATCTCCAGCGATCAGCGCGAGCACGCAACGGAGAGGCTCCGATCTCATGAGTACACTCTTGGGGGATATGAGGCAATCAGGAGCGTTGGAAAAGGATCGTTCATGATCGTGCTCGGAGACCTCGATCCTCCTTCGGCAACGAGCAGCCTCATCGCGGAAGTGCTTGGCAAGGACTATCTCTGGTATCCCGTCATTGGCAACCACGACCTGGAGGTCGAGGCAAACACAGAGTATATCCGCGCGATGAATCGCGGGGCAGCACCACTGCCACAAGTCGTCCGGAAGGGACCGGCAGGATGCGAGGAAACAACATATTCTTTTGACTGGAACAACTTCCATTTCGTCATTCTCAATGTCTATTATGACGGCAGGAGCGACAAAGGATCCGACGGGGACATCGTACCGGAGCTCCTGGCGTGGCTGGAAAACGACCTGAAGCAAACTACGAAGAAGCACGTCTTCGTTTTTGGCCACGAACCGCTCTATCCTTTCCTCGACATGGACAATGGAACCGTCCGCCACCTCGCCGACGCACTTGACAAGTACCCCGAGCACGCCATTCGCTTCCACCGCTTGATGGTCAAGTACCACGTGAACGCCTATTTCAGCGGACATACTCACTGTGCGGCCTACGCGAACATTAACGGCCTCTGGCTGATCAATTCAGGCCACATCTACGGACAGGAAGACCACTACGCCCCGGTGACTCTCCTTCCCCATCTCTCGGCAACTGCAAAGGATGGTTTGGCAAAAGGAATGCCTCTTGAGAATTCAATTGCGAACTTCTATAAGGCGGATGACAAAGAGATGAAGAAATTCATCTTCAGTCTTGGACTGGAAAAGGTGAAGACCTACAAAGACCTCACCGACGAGCAAGTTCTTCGGCGCCTTACGGAGTTCTATGTTGCATGCCAGAAAGGCGACAGCGTGATCGTGCGGTATACGAATCTGTTCTGGCAGAACACGGAATGGAGGAAGAGCACATTCCTGAGAGTGACGGTGGACGACAAGGCTGGATTCGTTGAGTTCTACAGAGACAAAGACTATACAGGCAACTACGTCCTCCGGGACCGGATAGAGTTGTACAGGGAGCCATAGCATCGTTCGCATCCAAGAGCATCTCTCCGCCTCCGCGGCGAGTTGAAAGAACAAAACTTCAATAGAGGAAAGACGACGTGAGAAAACGAATCAATGTTGGCCTCATCGGAGCCGGCCGGCTGGGAACCATGTATGCCGAGTTCCTGACAACCCAGGTCACGGCTGCGAATCTCATCGCGGTTGCGGACATCATCCCCGAGCGCGCCACGAAATGTGCGGAGACTTTTGGCATCGCAAAAGCCTACTTCAGCCATCAAGAGATCAACGACGACAAAGAAGTGGCGGCGGTCATCGTTGCGGCAACAACCGGCAATCACAAGGACATTGTGGTTGATGCTGCATCAAAAGGGAAACCTATCTTCTGTGAGAAGCCGATGGCGCTGACACTCGATCATGCGCGGGCGATGAAGGCGGCTGTAGAAAAACACGGCGTCTTCTACCAACAGGGCTACATGAGAAGGTTCGATAAAGGGTTCGCCGCGGCGAAACAGAAGATCGACGACGGCACGATCGGCACGCCGGTCGTTTTCCGGGGCTCCTCCAGAGATCCCTACCTTCCCACACTTGAGTATTTGTACCCGAAGAATAGCGGCGGACAGATTCTGGACATGGCAATTCACGACATCGATGTTGCACGCTGGTACATGGGCGAGATTGCGACAGTGTATTCGATCGGCGGCGTTCTCGCATTCCCCGAAGTGAAGCCCACCGGTGATACTGATAACGTCATCATGTCAATGAAATTCGAAAGCGGCTGCCTGGGAGAAATCGATATCAGCAGAAACGGCGTCTACGGCTACGACATCAGAGCAGAGGTGCTCGGAACCAAAGGGACCCTGATGGCAGGGTATTTGCGGGATACACCAGTCCTCGTCTTGACGAAGGATGGCGTAACGCACGACGTCGTGCCTTACTTCCCGCAACGCTTCCGCGACGCGTACGTTTCGCAACTCAGCGATTACCTGAACAACCTCAGCAACGGCCTGGAGCCAATGATCAAGATCAGTGACGGCATGATTGGCCTTCAGGTCGCCGTGGCCGCGACGGCATCGCTGCACCAGGCGAAACCGGTGAACGTCAAAGACTTTTGATCCAACTATCACATGAACATCACCTGACAGGAGCTGTTATGAGAACGGTATCGTTATACGCCGATTGGGACCCGAGGCCGGGATTTGTTCTCGGGAAGAAGGACATCGACAAGAAACTGACCTACCTCGGAAGCCGGGTATGGCGTCACCCGAAAGTCAAGATCGTCAACAAGGAGGTTCGTGAGCCGGGACCGACAGAGGTGCTGCTTGAAGTAAAGGCATGCGGCATCTGCGGAAGCGACGTGCATATGTATCAAACAGACAAAGACGGATATATTTTCTATCCCGGACTCACAGCGTTCCCGTGCACCCTGGGCCATGAGTTTTGCGGTTCCGTCGTGAAAGCAGGCGACAAGGCAATCAATAAAAGGACGGGACGAAAACTCGAAGCTGGTGAAGGCGTCTGTTCTGAAGAGATGATGTGGTGCAGCTATTGCCGGCCGTGTGCAGACGGTTTTCCAAATCACTGTGAGAGTCTTCAGGAGCTTGGGTTCTCGATCGATGGGGCGTACGCGAAACACATCGTCGTCGATGCGCGCTATCTTTGGAGCATCGAAGATTTTCGCAAACTCTACGGCGATGAGAAAATGTGGCTCCTCGGAAGCCTCGTTGAACCGACTTCGGTCGCATACACGGCCGTCATCACCAGGGGAGGCGGGATTCAACCCGGGGAGAACGTTGTCATTCTCGGGGCTGGTCCGGTTGGCGCCGCTGCATGCGCGATTCTGCGACGAGCCGGAGCCAACGCCGTGATTCTCTCTGAACCCTCTGCCTCGCGGCGCAAGATGGCTCTTTCCATCGGCGCAACCCATGTCATCGATCCCAAAACAGAGAACGTCGCCGACGCAGTCCTCGATATCACCCACGGCCACGGAGCAAAGCTGATCCTGGAAGCGACCGGACTACCGAGCGTTGTGTGGCCCGACGTCGAACGCATTATCTGGGAAGGAAGGGCGATCAATGCAACGGTCGTGGTGGTAGCCCGCGCGGACGACAGAATCCCGCTGAATGGCGAAGTCCTTCAGGTGCGGCGTGCAAACGTCGTCGGTTCTCAGGGACACTCCGGACAGGGCGTCTTCCCGAACGTTATCAGCTGCATCTCTTCCGGCATGGATGTCTCCCCGATGATCACCAGAAAAATAGCGCTGGATGAAGTAGAGCCAAGCCTGGTGAAGCTACAGACCGACAGGGACGACGTCAAGATCACCGTCACGAAATTCGACTAATAGATACGAGGAGCATACAATGGCAAACTGGATCAAGGCAAATCGTGGGGACATTTCCTTCGAGGACACCAGCGTTGGCAGGTTGAAAAAGAGAATTTGGGACGCCAGTGAAAAGGATATTGATCAGATACTGGCTGAGTACGAAATCCCAACACCGTCGGAGTTGGCAAAACCGGGCACCTATATACAGACGACGGTTCGGAAACATGTCGTGGAGAACCGGAAGAAGAACGACATTCTCTTCATCCCGATCGGCTGCACCGAGCTCCACGGAATTCACACGGTGACGGCGCTTGACACGTTCATGGTGACACAGATTCTCGAAGGCGTTCGGCGATTCACGGCGAAGAAGGGCGCTCCCGTCAACCTCACCTGGACACCGCTGAATTTCGGCGGCCATCCGCATCATCACGTTGGCATGCCCGGCACCATTCATCTGGAAGATGAAGTGTTGAAGAGAATGCTCATCGATGTGATGGTTGGATTCTGGAACGACGGATTCAGAAAAATCGTCCTGATCAATAACCACGGCCATTCATGGCTTCTCGAAGCGGCCATTCAGGAGCTTCAAAAGACCTGGAATTTGCCGGGGATTTTCAGGACAATAGACTGGCACCGTGCGGTACGGGAGTTCTTCCGGACCAAAGCGCGCGGCGGAGATTGGGATGATGACTTTGTGCACGCCGATGAGGCAGAGACGTCCGTCATGCTTCTCCTCGCGAAGGAATACGTCGAGATGCAGTATGCTCAGGAAACTGTCGTCACACCGTATCTTCCCGATGGGCATTTCGACAAGGCCGTCGATCCATTCGGCCGTCCCTCCCGCTGGTCGGAAGGACAGGGGCATTTCCCGACGGAAATGGGTTCAATTCCGGAAGGTGTCGTCGGCCGTCCCACAATCGGAACTGCTCAGAAAGCGAAGCGAACAATCGCCGCAATCCTCTCGTACCTGACGCTTGTTCACGACGAACTGCTCGAAGCCTTCCCGGCCGGCAAGTTGCCGCCCATCGAGAAGACGACGATGCGGACTGAAGAGGAAATGGTACCGTACTTGAAAGAACCCTTCACGCCTGGATGGCGTCCGATCTACGCCGTCAGGAAAATGGGATTGTAAATCGTATGAAGTTCAGTATCGTTCTTTCAACCCAGCCGTCGAGCTTTTCGGCTCTCGCCTACAAAGGCAATCTGGCCGAGAATATCGCGAAGATCCAGAAGCTTTGCTTTGACGGCGTGGAGTTGGCGATCAGAAACCCGGAGGAGCTCGATATGCCATTCCTCCGGTCAGCGCTGGAAGTACACCGCCTGCCCGTTCCCGCCATCGGGACCGGGCAGGCGTATGTTGAAGAACGTCTCTCTTTCACCGATCCGAAGAAAGAGATCAGGGAGCGGGCGATTCAGCGAATCAAATCGCACGCTCTCGTCGCAGCACAGCTTAATGCTCTCGTCATCATCGGACTTATTCGGGGGAAAAGGGATCCGAGCCTCGAGCGTGCAATTGCCGAAGCGTACCTGGAGGAAGCGGTGCGGGAGTGCGCATCATCGTGCCCCGACGTCCGGTTCGCCATCGAACCGATCAACCGCTATGAGACCGATCTGCTAAACGACGTGCAGAGTGCGCTCCGGTTTCTGGAACGAGTTGGGAAAAGCAATGTCGGACTTCTCCTCGACACGTTTCATATGAACATCGAAGAGCGCAATCTGACCGAGAGCATCCGGCTGGCTCAGAAGAGCTTGTTTCATTTTCACGTGGCAGATTCAAATCGTTGGTATCCGGGAGCCGGCCACATCGATTTTCGCCCGGTTCTCGAGACTCTCGACGAAATCGACTATTCCGGCTTCGTCTCAGCTGAGATCTTACCGATGCCGGACCCTGATTCCGCGGCCAAGAGGACAATCGAGAATCTCCGTCAGTTCTAGCGACAACGTTTCCTCCCCCCTGCTGCACCGTTTGGCTCAACAATTGCGGTACGGATTGGATGAGCCTTGACAACTCGGCACCGATGAATGCGAACACTCAAAACGACGCGACACCGTCTTCGTCAGGAGTAGCAGCCAATTCCTCCGAGATCATTCTTGAAATGCAGAAGATCCGCAAGGAGTTCCCCGGCGTCCTCGCTCTTGACGATGTCAATTTCGAGCTCAAGAAAGGGGAAGTCCACGTCCTCTTGGGAGAGAATGGCGCCGGGAAATCGACCCTCATCAAAATCCTGAGCGGTGCTCATCAGGCAACCAGCGGTAACATTTTGCTCGGCGGACACCCTGTTCACATCGAGTCGCCAAGACACGCACAGGATCTCGGGATCGGCGTCATCTACCAGGAATTGCACCTCGTTCCATCGCTGAGTGCCGCAGAGAATGTCTTCCTTGGCAGGGAGAAGACAAGCCCCTTCGGTTTCATCGACACGAACAGCCTCCGCATAGCTACGGCTCAGATCCTCTCCGGCCTCGACATCACCATAGACTGCGCCACGCCGGTGAAGCACCTTGGCATTGCCCAACAGCAGATGATTGAGGTCGCGAAGGCCCTCTCTCTTGATGCCAGAATTCTCGTGATGGACGAACCAACGTCCGCCCTTTCCGAATCGGAGATCAAACAGCTGTTCTCCGCCATTCGCAGATTGAAAGCGAAAGGCGTCTCGATTATCTATATCTCGCATCGCCTCGAAGAAATCTTTGAAATCGGTGACCGCGTGACGGTGCTGCGCGATGGCAAGGTTGTTGGAACAAAAGCGATAATTGAGATTTCGCGAGCGGAGCTTGTGAAAATGATGGTCAATCGCGAGCTGAAGGAACAGTACCCGCGCGAACGTCCACCCCGCGGTGAAGAAGTCCTGAGAGTTGACAGGCTGTGCCGGAAGGGTGTATTCAAGGATGTCAGCTTCGCGCTGCACAGCGGCGAAATCCTCGGCATTGCGGGGCTTCTCGGTTCTGGCCGGACCGAGTTGGCTCGCGCGATATTTGGTGTCGATCCGATTGATTCCGGCACAATATCCGTGAAGGGCAAGCCGCAGAAAATCTCATCACCGCGGGCAGCGATCAATGTGCGACTCGGGTTTCTCACAGAGGACCGAAAATCACAAGGCCTTGTCCTTCGCCTTTCCGTGAAAGAGAATATCACACTCTCGAGCCTCGATTCCTGGTCCCGCGCCGGGTTCATCGATTTTCGCAAAGAGGAGCAGGAAGCCGGAGCGTACGTGCGCGAACTAAGGATCAAAACTCCTCACCTCCGCCAACAGGCGATGCGCCTGAGCGGGGGAAACCAGCAAAAAGTTGTGTTGGCGAAGTGGCTCTCGAGCAAAGCCGATATCTTCATTTTCGACGAGCCGACAAGAGGCATCGATGTCGGGAGCAAAGTGGAGATCTACCAACTGATGAACCAACTCACCGCCCGCGGCGCAGCCATCATCATGATTTCATCCGAGCTTCCCGAAATTCTCGGGATGAGCGACAGGATTCTTGTCCTGCGGCATCGCGAGATTGTGACAGAGCTCGCGGCCGGCGAGGCGACTCAAGAAAGCGTCATGAGGTACGCGCTCGGGGCATAGCCTCCCGGCCTTACCATTCATTATTTCAACGACGAACCACAACAAGGACCGCACGTGATCTCAAAAGAGTTGTTCTGGCAGAATAGCAGGCAGCTTGGAACACTCATCGGCCTGCTCCTGGTGATGATCATCTTCTGGATCCTCAGTCCTTATTTCATGACTGTGTCCAATCTCCTGAACATCGCCGAACAAACGTCGATCAACGCCATCATCGCGGTCGGCATGACGTTCGTCATCATCACTGCCGGGATTGACCTTTCCGTCGGGTCGATTGTCGCCCTCTCGGGCGTTGCCCTTGCCGACATGCTTCAAGCAGGTCACGCCGGGCCGCTCGCGATTGCAGTGGGTTTGATGGTAGGGGCACTCTGCGGACTTGTCAACGGATCACTGATCAGCTATGGAAAGCTCCCCCCTTTTATCGCGACATTGGGAATGATGAGTGTGGCCCGCGGCGCAGCTCTCTTCTATACAGACGGAAGGCCGATCTCTGGATTCAATGCAGATTTCAGGTTTCTGGCGACCGGCGAAGTGCTTTCAATACCGGTCCCGGTCGTGTTAATGCTCTTTCTGTATGGAATCGCATACCTCGTCCTCAACAGAACGAAGCTAGGTCGGTATGCCTACGCCATTGGCGGCAATGAAGAAGCCGCAAATCTCTCCGGTATAAACACAAAACTGGTCAAGACAATCGTTTACGGACTCTGCGGCCTCTTGAGCGGTCTGGCAGCGGTTGTTCTGACCGCTCGTTTGAATTCCGCGCAGCCGATCGCCGGCATGATGTACGAGCTCGATGCAATCGCTGCCGTCGTCATCGGCGGAACCAGCTTGATGGGCGGCGAAGGAAAGATCTCCGGCACTCTGATTGGGGCCTTCATTATGGGAGTTCTGCGAAACGGTCTGAACCTTCTCGGGATTTCTTCATTCACACAGCAAATCATCATCGGGTCAGTGATTATCCTCGCGGTGCTCGTGGACATGACACTTCGCAACGACAGAAAACCTCTCTTCGGAAAAGGACTCTTCAAATGATCCGGGCATGGACATTTCCTACTCTTCTGAGTGTTCTCGTAGTTCTTCCCGGCTGCCGGAAATCGGAACAGATCGACAAGCCGACGATCGCATTCGTAATGAAAACACTGAACAATCCTTTCTTCATCGATATGCGGAAAGGCGCCGAGGCCGAGGCGCAGCGTCTCGGAGTCTCCCTTATTGTGCAGGCGGCCGAGCGCGAAGTCGATGTCGAGAAACAGATGCAAATTGTCGAGAATCTGATCCAGCGAAAAGTCTCGGCACTCTGCATTACTCCAAGCGGTTCGAGGGAAATTGTGCCCGCCATCCGCAAAGCAAATGAGGCAAACATCCCAGTACTGATTGTTGACACAAGGGTGGATCAGAAAGCCCTGGCTGAAGCGGGCGCTACGACACTCTCGTTCATCGGCTCGGATAATAAAGACGGCGGCAGGATCGCCGGTGAGTTCATCGTAGCCCAACTGAACGGGAAAGGCAGCATTGCGGTCCTGGAAGGAATTCCCGGACACGAGACCGGAGACGATCGGCTCCACGGGTTACGCCTCGCTCTTGACCAGGCAAAAGGAATAAAGATCGTCGCCTCGCAGACAGCGAATTGGGAAAGGGATCAGGGATTCAACGTGTTTCAGAATATTCTCCAGGCGCATCCCGACGTCCAGGCTTTGTTCGCCTGCAACGATATGATGGCACTTGGAGCAATCGAGGCGATCTCGGCAGCCCAATCGAAACATAAGATCATCGTTGTGGGATTTGACGCTATTGACGACAGCCGTAGGGCAATTCTCAAAGGAGAGATGAGCGCTTCCGTTGCCCAACATCCGGAGGAAATGGGGAGCCTCGCAGTCGAACATGCGTACAAGGCAATGAAAGGCGAGCGTATCCCCCTGGAAATCCCTATAAGAATCGAGCTGGTCAAAAAAGAAGACCTTCTGGGGCAGGGCTCGAACAAGTAGGCGAGCAACAAGCATCAAAGTACTAAGTCTGGATACCACGGATAGATGAGAAACCACGAAGAGAGAAACCAGAGAGGCAAAGAGCTTGTTGCCCTTCCCCCATGGCGCGCGGAATTGAAGTCCAAGCTGGGAGAGAAAGTCAGGTGGGATGATGTAACACTGCATTTGTACAGCAACGCAGCGTGTTTCTACGAGATCACGCCTCTTGCAGTGGTGATACCGGAATGCGTTGAAGATATCGGGGGAACCGTGGAGGTTTGCTCGAAGTATGGCGTCCCGGTGTTGCCGCGCGGCGCTGGATCGAGTCTGTCGGGCAATGCAGTGGGCGAAGCCGTCATTCTTGACCTGTCACACCATTTCAAAGACGTCGAGGTCCTCGAGGGTGATCGGGTCCGATGCGGGGTGAGTGTCGTTTTGAACCAGCTGCAGGAACGGCTCAAATCCATTGGCAGGAGATTCGGCCCCGATCCAAGCAGCGGCAACGTCTGTCTGATCGGAGGGATGCTGGGGAACAACAGCGGCGGGCCGCACACCATGAAACACGGGAACATGGTTCATCACGTCGAGGAAGTTTCCATGGTCCTCGCCAATGGAGACCTCTTCACGGCGAGAAACATACCGCTGGAGGACATACCCACACTCGACACCCTCCATCGCCCTTACTATGAAGCAGCGCATCGGTTGCTCCGGCAGCATGCAGACGCGATATCAGCAGAGAGACCCCTCTCAACGAAAAACGCTTCAGGCTACCAGGTGTGGAACGCCTTGACAGCGACTCACCTCAACATGGCTTCGCTCCTCATCGGGAGCGAAGGCACGCTCGGCGTCTTCACCGGCGCGGTGTTGAAGATCATACCGACGATGCGTTGCCGCGGCATCATCTCATTCCACTTCGCCGACCTCGTGAACATGGGGAAGGCCGTGAAGCACTTGAGAATGCTGGGCGCATCGGCCATGGAGTTCGTGGATCAGTCGTTCTTGAAGCTCGCCCTCAGCTTCCGGCCGGAGCTCAGCGAGTTTCTTCCGGACAATGTCCGATATCTCCTCTATGTCGAGTTTGAGGACGATGACATCGCGCGGGTCGAAGCGCTGCTCAGAAGTGCAGGGAGGGTGATTGCAGAAGAAGAACGACTCGCCGAAATCGGCTCCTTATCGACAAGTGAGGAGGAAATCGAGAAGATTTTTCGCGTCAGAAAGGAGGCAACCGTCATACTCAACCGGTTGCAGGGGAAGGAGAAACCGGTTCCATTTGTTGAAGACGCCGCGATACATCCTGATGTCTTTGCAGAATTTCTCGGTGAGCTTGCCACACTCTTGAAGCGATACCCCTTCCGTCATGCTATCTACGGCCACGCCGGCGACGGAAATCTCCATCTTCGGCCGATTCTCGATTTCAGGCAGAGAGACTCAATTGGCCTTGCCGAGGACCTGATGGAACGGTTCGTCAATCTCGTCGTCAGGCACAAAGGCACTCTCTCCGGAGAGCATGGGGACGGGCGACTCCGGACACCATATCTCCACAAGACATTTCCGCGCTTGATACCGCTTTTCGCAGAAATAAAGAACCTCTTTGACCCGGCCGGGATCCTCAATCCTGGAATCAAGGTGGCCACGCCAGGCGATCGGTGGAGCGACCATCTCCGGTATTCTCCTCAGTATTCATACCATCAGGTTCTTTCGAGGTTCGACGCTGAATCGTGGAAAACTGAGATAGAAAAATGTCACGGATGCGGAACGTGCCGTGAGTATTGCCCCGTCTTCGGGGCGACAGGCCAGGAAGAATCGACCGCTCGGGCTAAAGCGAACATCCTTCGCACGATTGTCTCCGGAAAACTCCCGGCATCAACGATCGACTCCGAGTCCTTCTTCGCGATCATGGATTTCTGTTTCAACTGCGGACAATGCCTCACCGACTGCCCCACGGCCGTCAACATTCCCGGGCTCGTAATGCTTGCGAAAAAGAAGCTTCACGAAAAGCGCCCATACAAGCTAAGCGAGTTTATCCTGCAGCGGGGCAAATTGGTGAGCAGCGCCTCCTCGATCCTTCCGTCCGTAAGCAATTGGGCACTTGGGACTCCGCTCATACGTCAGGCGATGCACTCCGCCGTCGGAATCGACTCACGAAGAACCCTCCCTCCTTTCAAACGCAAAAAGCCGATCTCCATTGGCAGCATCGGGCGCGAACGCAAAAAGGTTGTCCTCTGGTCCGGGTGCTCGGCGAACTTCAACGATCCCGAGGGTGAACTTGCCGGCACTCAGCAGCTTCTTCACAAACTGGGCTATGAGGTCATTACTCCTCCGTGGGCCTGCTGCAACGTCGCCAAGCTCTCATACGGCAACATTGAAGGCTCACTCCACGATATCGAGTACAACCTGCGCGTACTGAAGCCCTACGTCGATCAAAACATTCCGATACTCTTCTCCAGCGCCTCTTGTGGATACGCCTTTATGCACGAGTATCCGGTTCTATTCGCTGACCGCGAGGATATCAAGCGCGTTGCAGAGTCATGCTATGACATCCATGACTTCCTTGGGCGAAGGCTCCTGAACGGCATTCCGCGTGGCGCGTTCAGGCCTATCAAGCAACGAGTCGTCTACCACGCTCCCTGTCATCTTAAGACACAACAAAACAAGTTCGGACCCCGCGACCTCCTGAAGCTGGTCCCGGATCTGGAATTAGTCGGTATCCGCGATAGCTGCTGCGGAATTGCGGGCACCTTTGGCATGAAGAAAGAGAACTTTGACCTCTCCATGAAAATAGGATCAAAACTTTTCAACGAAATCCGGAAGGCGAGCCCTGACGTTGTGCTCTCCGGTTGCGGCACGTGTCAAATTCAGATTCATCAAGGGACCGGGCTGGAGGTGATTCATCCGCTGGAGATTCTGAACAGGTCTCTCGAACCTGCTTCACGGTGATGGATCACTGTCAGAGGCGCGAGCGCACTCTATCCGTGTTCGGAAGTCCCTCTCCACACGCACGCATCTTCAGCATACCTGACGTTTCCCGTCTCAACAAAAGAGCCCTGACATCGATGCCAGGGCTCGCAGGTGATAATCCGGAACCATTGGAAATGAGGAATTGCTCCACCACACCTATCGCTTTTCGTATGGGGGCTGCTTAGGCGCGACAAAGGGCTTCGCATTCAGCTGTTTCATAACCTCGACAATCCCCCGTTCGAGTTGAGGATCAATCCCCTTCGCAAGTTGTGCCGGATCGTCGGCAACTTCGACGTCGGGATCAACTCCATATCCTTCTTTGAACCAAGTCCCGTCGGGATTATACATCCTGAATGTCGGAACGGACATCGACCCCCCATCGATCAACGCGGGGGTGCCCGTCATACCGATCAATCCTCCCCATGTTCTCATCCCCACGAGCGGGCCCAATCCTGCTTTTTTGAAGTAATCCGGGAAGGCATCGCCACCCGAGCCGCTCCATCCGTTAATGAGCATGACTTTGGGGCCGAAGTTTGCACAGACCGGCCATTGCCAGTTCTCGCCATCCCGTACGGCCCAGAATGCCAGAGGCTTGCGATTCAGGAGCTCAACGAACCGATCCGGTATCTGGCCGCCACTGTTGAATCGCTCATCGACGATGAGGCCTTCCTTGTTGAACTGCGCAGTGAACTGTCGCACGAGCTCGGTCTGTCCGTCAATGCCTGTGCTCGGCACGTACACATACCCGACGCGGCCGTCTGACGCTTCCTCGACGCGTTGACGGTTTGCCTCGATCCACGCGAGATGACGCAGGCGCGTTTCATCGCCGATGGTTTGCACCAGGACATTTCGGGCACCATCCATCGTTGGCTTTGAGTTGATCGTGAGTTCGACCGGCTGGTTTTCCAATCCGGCAAATGAAGCCCAGGGAGCCTTTCTGACATCGAGCGGTTGACCGTTGACAGCAAGGACGTAGTCGCCCTTGCGAACGTTGATGCCAGGTTGAGACAACGGAGATCGGACTTCAGCATCCCAAGGGGCACCGGCGATGATTTTCGCGATTCGATACGCCCCGTCGGAGAGTTCCCAATCGACTCCAAGGTAACCAAAGGCGCGAACCTCGCCATCATCGGTATCTCCCCCGCCCCTGTAGGTGTGCGAGGAATTGAGCTCCGACATCAGCTCTCCGATGACGAAATTGACGTCCCAACGCGTTACGGCGTTGTCAAGCAGCTTCCCGTAGCGGACCTTCATCTCGTCCCAGTCAACTCCGTGCATGTTCGGATCGTAGAAGAAATCCCGGTCGAACCGCCACACATCGGTGAATATCTGCTTCCATTCCGCCCGGGGATCGATCGTCATTTCGAGCCGTTCGGTCGGCATCTTTTTGTCGAGCTTCTGATTCTCGCCGACATCAACGATCGAATAACTCCCCGATTTAGCGACGAGCACTTTCTTCCCATCTGCACTGACTTTGAAGAGATCGACATCATCGACGACAGTTTTTTCCTCACGCTTGTCGATATCGTAGTACATCAAGGGCTTCTTCTTGTCCGCCGAGCCTGCGTTCGGCATCCGGTGAAAGAGCACTTTGCCCGAGACAGCGTGAATTACTCCGAAGTTCCCTGCCGCCGGCGGCAGGATGACGACGCGCTGCTCAAATCCCGCGAGGGAGATTTTTGTCTCTTTCGCCTTCTCGTCTTTCTTTCCCTTCTCCTTTTCTTTCGCGTCGTCTTTCTTTGCTTCATCCTTTTTTGGCTCTTCTTTCTTCACCGCAGTGCTGTCGTTTCGCGGACCGAGAGGTGAAGAAATCTCGTCAGAAAGCGTCGCAGCCGCAACGTTTGTGGTATTCGGGTAGATCCAGGTAGCATCAACATCAGAATAGATGGGATTAAACGTGCGACCGGTGAGGAAGTAGAGGTACTTCCCGTCGGGGTCAAAGACGGGATTCAGGTCCTCGTAGTACCCGGACGTCACCTGCGTTGCCTTCTCTTCTTTCGTGTCGAAGAGGAAAATCGCGTTCCCCCGGTTCTTGAGGTCCCGGGCATAGGCCAGCCAGCGGCTGTCAGGCGACCAGCTCGCGCTGAAAGCGCTGAGCGCTCCCTGGTAATAGAAGAGCTGCTTGTCGACCGGAACGGTCTTGTTCTTCTCGATGTCATAGATCTGGATCTTCATCGCCTTGTCGATAAACGCGATCATCTTGCTGTTGGGCGACCAGGAGGGTTGATATCGGTACCCCGCACCGTACGAGGTCACCTTTTTCTCCGCGCCAGGGGTTGTCAAATCGAGCAGGGTAAGCTCATATTCTCCTGACTTATCACTCCAGTAGGCGGCGTACTTGCCGTCAGGCGACCACGCTGGGAATCGTTCGGCGGATCCCGAAGCGCGCGTCAGATTTATGACAGGTCCATGTTCCGCCGGAACTGAGAAGACATCACCACGAGCCTCAAACAGCGCCCTTTTTCCGTCCGGCGCGATCGATACATTCCGGATCGATTTCTCGACGCTCTGCGTCCGCGGCAGAAGAGTCAATTCATCTGTCACGACCTTGACGCTCACTTCACGCACTGATTCGCCTGCAAGATTGAGCAAATGTAGTTTACCGCCCATTTCAAAGACAATGTCCGACGGTCCGAGTGACGGAAAATGAATATCGTACTCCGTGAATTTCGTGATTTGCTTCACCTGTTTCGTCTCGAAGTTGTACGACCAGATATTCGAACGCGCACCGGCGCCACGGTCGGATAGAAAATAGATGTTGCTTCCATGCCACATCGGAAACTCATCATTGGCCGGGCTCGCAGCGATGACTTCTGATGTTTTTTTCTCGAGATCGAAAATGATGATATCTGCTGCCCACCCTCCACGGTACCGTTTCCACGTTCTGAACGCCTGGGTCACCGACGTGTAGGCAATTTTCTTCCCGTCGGGCGAGAGAGATGCCATTTCTCCATAAGGAACTGGCAGTTGCACAGGCATTCCGCCCGCCGGTGAAACACTGAAGAACTGGCTGTACCGCTGCCGACCGCTGTTCATCGACGATGCGAACAAGACGTTCTTCCCATCTGGAGACCAATCGACGAGACGGTCGCTCATGCCATGGTAGGTCAAGCGAGTAGGCACCCCTCCCATGGTTGATATCGTATAGACCTCTAGGTTTCCGTCATAGTTCGCGCTGAAGGCGATTTGCGAACCATCGGGAGAGAAGTGAGCGAAAAGCTCCTGACCACGTGGGGAGCTGAGTTTCTGCGCCGTGCCCCCTTCCTTCGAAACAACCCACAGATCACCCGCGTAGGAAAACACGATCTGAGTGCGAGAGACATCAGGATTCTGAAGCATCCTCGCGTCGACTTGTGCGACAAGTTGTGCTGGGATTGAACATAAAAGAAGAGACATTACCAGGATCCGAACCATGAGAGGTATCTCCTTAAACAAGTGTATGAGTTGATTGGATGACAGGCCGTTGGGTATTTACGCCACAGGAAGCGGGATGTTTCGGAGGAAAATTCCTGCAAGGGTTACAGTCGAAAGATACAAAACTCGGAGCGTGAAGGCAACGCCCCGGGCTCTGCTGTGTCACCTTTGCCCCAGCCGGCCGCTTTGATGTTGGCTCACGATTCCAGTATATTTCAGCGACATGGAACACCTTCCCCAGCCGTCATGAAGACCCTGCTCGCTATCCTCGCTTTTCTCGCATTCCTTGCTGCAGAGGCGCCTGCTCAATCGGGACCCTCTGGCGCATGTACCATGGTGCATGGCGGCATCATACGCTCAGATCCCTCGAAGAACATCATCCACCTCGTCTTCACCGGACACGAGTTCGCGGATGGCGGCGAGACCATCCGATCAGTTCTCGCGAAACACTCTGTCAAAGCCTCGTTCTTCTTCACCGGCGACTTCTACCGAAACGAGCGCTTCGCCGGACTCATCGCCTCGTTGAAGCACGACGGCCACTACCTCGGAGCACATTCTGACAAGCACCTTCTTTATTGCGCATGGGAAAAACGCGATTCTCTTCTCGTCACGAAGCGGAAGTTTCAGAAGGATCTTCTCGACAACTACAGAGCGATGGTACGGTTCAGGATTTTACACAGTGACGCGAAATTCTTCATGCCGCCGTTCGAATGGTACAACGATTCTATCAGCACCTGGACGCAGCAACTTGGCTTCCGCCTTGTGAACTTCACCCCTGGGACCTACTCCAATGCGGACTGGACACATCCCGAGCTTGGCAGGCAGTATCTCAGCAGCGATACCATCTTTGCACGAATATTACGCTACGAGGCGGGCACAGGGAACGGCCTGAATGGTTTCTTTCTGCTGACCCATATCGGAACAGACCCGCGCCGCCAAGACAAATTCTATCTTCGCCTTGACAGCCTGATTGCATCGCTGGAAAACAAGGGATACCGTTTCGCGCTCCTGAACGAATCGATTCACTGAACAAACGCCACTGTGCCCCCATTGAGGAAGATACGATACGGCATCATCGGATACGGCCTGTTCGCGGAACGCTCCATTGCTCCGGCCATACAGGCGTCTCCAAACTCTGAGCTCGTCGCCGTGCAGAAACGATCTTTGGCCGAAGCCCGCTACCGGGCATCACAATTGGGCGTTTCTCATGCGTTCTCCACGGCCGAGGAATTGGCCAGCTGCGAGCATGTCGACGCGGTATTCATTGCGTCGGCGAACTCAGCCCACTGCGCAGAAACAATCTCTGCAGCGAGAAACGGCAAGCACGTGCTCGTGGAAAAACCGATGGCACGTGAGCTGGCAGAAGCCGAACAGATGGTGGAAGCGTGCACGGCACACGGCGTGAAACTCATGGTGGGACAAGTTGTCCGATGCTCCCCGCTGGTCCGGCAGATCAGGGATCTCGTTCAATCTGGCCAACTCGGCCGCATTATCAGTGTGAGGGCAGACTACCTCTATGACGCTCGCCTGTCTCACCGCACCTGGCTCCTCGATCGGGCAATCGCAGGAGGCGGGCCGATATTCGACATCGGAGTCCACTGCCTCGATACTCTCTGCTTCGTCCTCGACGATTACGTTGAGTCTGTGAAGAGTCATATGTCCCCTCTTCCGACAGCGACAAGAACAGAGAGCTCAGCAATCCTCAACCTCGCGTTTTCCAGCGGCACCGTCGGCTCGATTGCATGCTCTTTCGAAGCGCCGATCCGTCAAAATGTCATCGAGATCATTGGCACAGAAGGAACGGCGATTGCCAATGATTTCACACAAAGCAGCCGGCGACTGACGCTTCAAATCGGCCGCAGGACCGACGGCACAGTCCTGAAAACAGAGCAGAGAGACGTCGACGTGCCAAATCTCTATGTAGAAGAGATTACTGCCTTCTCCAGGAGCATCATCGAAAACCTCGCACCGCCGGTGCCCGGCTCCGTCGGAGTGCAGCACCAGAAAGTGCTTGACCTGGCGATGGGTGGCGGCGGGTTTCTCAAGGATGGAAAAATGGGCTGAAGTGCAACATCTGAGGCCATAACCCGTAATTCCGCCAAGAAGGGAGATTGGCCATGAAACGACTCTACCGATCCAGAACTCATCGAATCATCGGCGGTGTGGCGGGAGGCCTCGGCGAATACCTTGACATTGACCCGGTGCTGGTGCGAATTGTTTTTGTGGTCGCGTTCTTCGCCGGCGGAGCCGGATTCCTAACCTACATCATCGCCTGGATTATCATTCCTGAACAACCAAGGGAAAACACCATGACCATGTCGAGCGATCCTCAACAGCAAAATGCACCGCCTCAGCCTCAACAACCGCCGAGGCAGGAAGAGAAACGCGGGAGTATCGTAGGCGGGATGGTTTTGCTCGCGCTCGGTCTCCTGTTTCTTGCCAACAATTTTCTCCCCGACTTTCATTTCGAAGACTGGTGGCCTTTGATTCTTGTCGCCATCGGTGCCGGACTGCTCTACAAAGCTGTCCGACCGGGCAAATTTTAATCGGAGGCAGTCATGAAACTAGGCACCCTGTTTTGGGGCGTTCTCTTAGTCCTCATCGGTGGTTTGTTCCTCTTGAGCAACCTCGGCGTCCTGAACGTCGATTGGACAACCGTCTGGAGACTCTGGCCGATGATCCTGGTTTTCTGGGGTCTCTCGATCCTCGTCGGGAAGCAGCGTCCTCCTTGGTACGCAATCCTTCTCATGATCATTCTGATGGTCTTCATGGTGGCCGCGTTCGCTGCGACGCAGTGGATCCACGGTGACTTCGAAGCTGGCAGCGGTGACTTGTACACGCAAACGTTCGAGGAACCGATGGCGCCAAAAACCGAGCACGCCACTTTCCGGCTCCAGTCGGGTGCGGGGAAATTCACCATCCGCGATACGACTGCGCAGCTGGTGAAAGCACAGACGGAAGTCACTTTCGGCAAATACATTCTCAGCCGGGAGCAATCTGACAATTCCTCGTACGTCACACTCGATTTTCGTGGAAGATCGAGGAATTGGAATTTCGGCCGAACGCGCAATCGCGCCGAGGTCCAACTCAACACCGCTCCCGTCTGGAGCATCTACGTCGATGTTGGGGCTGCCTCGACGAATTTCGATTTGACCCCTTACAAGGTGGAAGAACTCAGACTCAATGCAGGGGCTTCATCCCTGAAGGTTCGCCTTGGAGATCGATCAGAAGAAACAAGGGTGCGGATAAAAACAGGAGCGTCTTCTACCGTTGTTGAGGTTCCGGAATCTGTTGGGTGTGAAGTCCGGCTCCAGACTGCACTATCGGGGAAGAAAATCAGAGGATTTGAGAAGATCAGCAGTAATCGGTACCAAACATCCAACTTCGATACAGCCGCTAAAAAGATCTTCGTCGATGTCGAAGCAGGTGTCTCACAGATAACCGTCGAACGGTATTGACGGCAAGAAACGCTGGGCTCTTCGAAGGTCAGCGAATCCGCAATTGCTCGGGACGGCACGATTGTCGATTTGGTCGCGGCACGGGTTGTCGTCCCCGAATGCATGCCCGCCTCCACACGCGTATCTCGAAGCACTGTCATCCTCGTCACCGCTGCTGGTATTAATGAGAAAACTCGGGGAGGGCAAACAAAGAAGCAGTCTGACTCTACAACCCACCAATCACTGCAAAACGTCCCGCGCACATAAATATACCTGGTCCGGATCGATTTCGGTCATGCACCGAAAATGCCGCTCGGGACAATCGCTCCGCCCAATGTGAGAGCATGGGCGGCAAGGAAGACCGGCTCTCTCCACGACCACAGCCGACGGATTATTCGGATAGAACCCGAATTCCTTCACCGTAGACCCGAAAATCGCCACGGTTTTCTTTTGCATCGCCGTCGCAATGTGCATGAGACCGGAGTCATTCGTTATGATCACGTCACAATACTGCATTGCAGCGGCCGTCTCGAGCAAGCCAAGCCGACCCGCATAGCTTGAGGCGCGGTCAGCTCCAACCTCGTTGTTCAGCTCCCAGGCAATTTGGTTGCACAGTGGTTCATCTGCTGTGCTTCCAAACAGAAGAATCTTCGCATCCATTTTTTGTACGAACGCTGCACCGACCCGGGCGAAGCGCTCGGCCGGCCATCGTTTCGTGAAATGGCGCGCTCCAGGGCAGAGTGCGATGACCTTTTCAAAGCGGTCCAGTTTGAGTGCTGCGATCTTGCCAGAGACACTGGACAGGACCTCGTCCGGGATATGCAACTCCAGCCCCTTCCCGTCGTTTTCAACTCCAAAATCCTTCACTGTTTCGATGTACCGGTCGACAACGGAAACTACTCCGTTGAAGACGTTCTTCTTGAATTTAACGAGCATCGATCGCTCAAGGACTCTTTTGTTGACGACAACGCGCTTCGGCCCCCGGATGCTGCGGAGATACTTACTCCTCAAACTATCGTGGAGATCGACCACCAGGTCGTACTGTTCTTCTTTGATCGTCTTCTTGAGCTTGCGCAGCCCTTCAAATCCGAGACCGGCGTCAAACTCATAGGTCCGATTGAGGTTCTGATTCGACCGCACGAGTTCCCCGTACTCCCTTCTCGTAACAAAATCAATCTGCCCATTGGGGAATCTGGTGCGCAGAGCACGAAGAAGCGGTGAGGTCAGGACGATGTCGCCGATGGAACTAAATCGAATGACCAGTGTTTTACTTGATGAGTCCATCGCTAACAAAATACTACTTATTTGGCGCAGAAACAACGAACCGACAAGCGGGAACGAGAAGTGCCCATGGGATTGGCAACGACAATCGGTGAGCTACGACGGAGCGGCTACATCGTCCGGCCGGTGAAGGATGAAATCCGATCAAATCTAATTCAGAAGCTTGAACGCCGCGAGCGACTCTTTCCGGGCATCATCGGATATCAGGACACCGTGGTGCCGGCATTGGTGAACGCCATACTCGCCCGAGGCCTTCTGCGCCGGTGCGGCTCTGTCAACAAGCAGATCTTCATGGTCACCGATGGAAAGCCGTCGGCCATTTTTGACGAAGCGGGGAGGTTGTACAAGAACTCCTTCGGTCTTGATCCGCGCATCGTCAACAAGACGCTCGATGAAGCCGTCCAGTGCCGGCGCGAAAAGATTGCCGTCAGCACCTTCATGGTCGCGCGGGATCCTTACCTCATCAATTTTGTGGAAGAATTCACACGATCGAACCAAGGACGGGCGTACTACTCTGACTTGAACAGACTGGGCGAATCTATTTTCGTGGATTATCTCCGCAACCGGCGGAAGCGCTTCAGCAGCCAGCGGTAAGACCCGACTGGACTTTCCGTAGCGCTCCACCATTCCTCGTTCCCCCACCCCCCAGCGCTCGTGCTTCCGTGGGTTCTATCTCCTGTTGCTGTTCTCCGATAAGTTTGTTAACCTTGCGTTCGCGTTTGAAAAAAAAGGGGATTCCGCCCCGGGTCCCAATGCACTGCGACAATGACCCCGTGCGGTGCGCACCGGCCAAACAGATCAACGAACGGCTTTTCATGAAATTCGTTTCCCTCCCAAGACTGTCCCTCGTGCTTTGCCCCGCACTCCTCCTACCATTGTCAACGGGCTATGGTCAACGAGAAGCTTTCTACGAGCCGTGGCGCTGGGCTTCTTATACTGTCGCCTCAGGTTTGCCTTCCAATCAAGTGCTTTGCATCGCCGAGGCTCCATCGGGAACCATTTGGGCTGGCACGCAAAAAGGACTGGCCTGGTTCGACAACTACTCGTGGCATGCAATCGATGCATCGGCCGGAATCCCGACGGAGCCGATCTCGCTCATTGAGCCGCTAAGTGCTGATTCCATCCTTGTTGTCACTGAGGGCGGGCTCTATGCAGGAACCTCGAAGGGATTCACGCTCCTCATCCCCTCCAAAGGACCTGAAGGCAGGATTCAATCCGTCGTGGCGACTTCCGGGGGTGACGTCTACGTTCTGAGCGTGCTCGCTCTCTATACCTACAAGAGTGGCGGCTTGTTTCGCATTCCGACGCCTGCCGCTCGGATGCAGAGCGGTGGCAGTAACTTTTGGAAAACGTCCTCAGGGAAGCTCTGGTTGAATACCGTCCGCGGTCTTTACCGCGGGGACGGAAAATCGTGGACGAGAGTCCTCCCCAGCCCCCCAACGGCGTGTTTTGTTACTTCTGTTGTTGAAGACAGATTCGGAAACGGTTTGGCGGCCATCGATCAGCCAAACTCGATGACTGGCGTATGGGAATGGAAGCGATTTGGCCCCGCGTCACTAAGCAGCACCGAGCGATCCAGATTCCCCCAGACGATGGATGTCAGTTCGGATGGTACGGGCATCGTCGTGTACCAAAGTGGCGATGTCCGTATCCGTCATAACGGCGTGTGGTCGTCCGAAACAGCTCCACCACTCGCCTTCGCGTCAACCCACGTTGTCAAGTATCGAAAGAATGGAGATCTTTGGGTCGGAACCGACGAAGGTCTGTTTCTTTTCCGCACGCTTTCAAACCGATGGGAGTACTGGAGACACCCTTTTGCGGATCTCCGAAATTACGCGCATGAAATCTGCAGGACGAAAGACGGCAGCATCTGGGTAGGCACCCTTCGCGGAGTCGAGATTCATCGACCGAATGGCCGGGTTGAGAACTTTGATGAAATTCTTGGAACGACGCTCGGCACCGTCACCGGGATTGCGCAGGACCAGGAAAACAACGTATGGATCTCGAGCGGCTCCACATTCCAGGGGGTGTTCCGTTGGGATGGTCACACATGGAAACACTTCGGGCCGGCGGAAGGGCTTCTAGCAGATCATGTGCACAAGATTCGCTCAGACCGGAGGGGGAGATTGTGGTTCCTCGGGCTTGGAATAGACTATCGGGACGTAGCGAGCCAGCCCGGGGCATTCGTCCTTGACCGTGGTACGTTTATCTCCTGGCCTAGACGCGACAGTCTGCACGATGGCTTGGTGAGCGGTCGTGTATATTGCTTTGCCGAAGGGAAAGATGGCGCCTTCTGGTTTGGCACATTGGGAGGATTGAGCCGATGGAAGGCGGGGCATTGGAGTCACTGGACACAATCGAAAGGCCTCCTCGGCAAGAATGAGCGTATCTACGCGTTGGCGATTGACTCATCAGAAACAGTCTGGTTTTCGAACCATGGTTCCGGGCTTGGAATGATCGACAAGAGTGACAGCGTCCGCTTCTACACCACTGATAATGGGCTCGTCAATAATACGATATGGGACTTGAGAGTTGACCCTGCCGGTGCGCTCTGGATCTCCACCCAGGGCGGATTGTCTTGCTACGACAAAGGCATTTGGTCCAATGTCACACTGCGAAACGGTTTGAATTCGCTGAGCCTCTGGGATCTCCTCCCCTTAAAGGAAAAGGTTTATGTTGGCACGCGCGGTTCAGGCGTCAACATCCTGAACCGGCTTGAGCAAATGCACCCACCCCTTATACGTTTTTCGAAGCCTTCAGTTCAGGGAACCACAGCGCTTGTACGATGGAAGACTCAACCCTATTTCGGGCAAATGGAACCAGAGGATATAGTCTATCGATATCGCGTCGATGGCACTGGATGGTCGAACTGGGGGAAAGAGACTGAGGTCTCTCTCTCGAACCTGGAAGCAGGCGAGCACGCGGTTGAAATCCAATGCAGAGGGCTTCTTGGCGTCTTGTCTGATCCGGTGGCGACACCTCCTATTGTCGTGGAACAACCGCTGTACCGCCGGCTGGAGGTCCTCATTCCTATCAGCATCCTCGCTTGCACGCTCGCTTTCCTGAGCGGAGCATACTGGCGCCGCGAGTCGAAATACAAACGACAGCTCGAGCAAAGCGACGAACGCTTCCGTCTCATCGCATCATTCACTTCCGACGCCATCTACGACTGGAATCTCGCGACACACACTGCATGGGCAAATGATCCGGGGAAAGCATTACTCAATGGCTCCGCCCCCAATCCAGAGAGATCCTTCAGCGCGTGGCTTGACACCATCCATGAAGAGGATCGCGAGCGCGTCCGGGCCAACGTTCTTTCCATCCTTGAGCGCAAAATTCCTGACTGGAAAGAAGAATTCCGGTACCTCAGGAAAGATGGCTCCTACGGCCACATCCTGCACCGGGCGCTTATCCTCTACGACGACGCTGGCAACCCGGTCCGCCTGATCGGATCGGGAATGGATATTTCCGACCGGAAGGATGCCGAAGAGTTAACGCGGAATCTTTCGAGACGCATTCTTGAAGCCCAGGAGGGAGAGCGGCGGCGCGTCTCCCGGGAGCTGCACGACAGTGTCAACCAGATTCTCGCCTCAGTGAAATTCCGGATTGAATCACTGGAAGAACAGCTTCCCGGGCGCAATCTCCGCGTCAAACGTGAAGCGAGGAAGTCCAGGCAGCTCTTGAACAAAGTGATGTCCGAGGTTCGCCGGATTTCCAGAAACCTCCGGCCGTCCGAACTTGACGATCTCGGACTCGCTTCCGCAGTCCGCACACTCGCGGAGGAGTTCACGGAACGGACGAAGATCGTTGTCACCATTAAGGGAATGGGGCCCGAGAGGAATCTTCCGCCTGAAATTGCCGAGACGCTTTATCGCATCATCCAGGAAGCTCTGACAAATGTTGAGAAACATTCGAGAGCTACCCGGGTGACGATCCGCTGTGCGTCCACCTACGATGAAATTGTTTGTTCTCTTTCCGATAACGGCCGCGGCATTCACCCGGACGACCGTGGGAAGACAAGAACCAAGAACGGCGGTCTCGGGCTCGTCGATATGCGTGAACGCCTCTCCTTTCTCAAGGGCAGACTGGAGATCACCTCTCGCGGCAAGCGGGGAACAACGGTCACGGTACGCATCCCCCTCGCACCGTATCACACAACGAAGACAACCCAATCATGAAAAAGAAACGAACGTCAAGAATCCGCCTCATGCTCGTCGACGACCACCCGATTGTGCGGGAAGGGATCAAGTCCGCCCTCACAGCGAAGAAGCACATTGCAATTGTAGGAGAGGCATCGACTGGCGAAGAGGCGGTTCTGAAGGCAGCCAAGCTCAAACCCGACGTCATCCTCATGGATATCAACATGCCCGGGATGAGCGGCCTCGAGGCCGCCAAACGGATTGGGAAGTTGGTCCCAGAATCGCGGATCCTCGCGCTCACCATGCATGAAAACAAGGAGTACGTCCTCGAGATGAGCCGGCTCGGAGCCCGGGGATACGTTTTCAAAGATTCTCCTCCTGCTGAGCTGCTCCGGGCGATAGAGACGGTTTATCGGGGAGAGTTTTTCTTCAGTCCAAGAGCTTCTGAATATCTGTTGAGAGCGTTTCTCCATGATGAGCGCCTGACCCAAAAGAGACCTTCGCATAACCTCACAACGAGGGAACGCGATATCCTCGCCTTCATCGCCGAGGGCCTGAAGAACCTGGAAATCGCCGGCCGACTGGGCGTCACCGAACGGACCGTGGAAACCTACCGCCGTCGCCTGATGCTGAAACTCGAGGTCCGATCTGTCGCCGGGCTCATAAAATTCGCGATTGCCCAGGGCATCGTGAAATTGTAAGCAGGGCCAGCTCTCTTCTTGAGGTTATCGCCCTATCCACTGCAAAATCCTCCGCCAGCCTCGCGGCTCCACGGGATTCGGGCAACACTCTGGCACCCTGCGTGTCGCCTCCCGCCTCCGCTTTTTTCCGGTATCGCTCCGATATTACTTGTACGTACTAGTACGGACAACCCCGATGTACGTACTGGTACGGATTGATTTTCGTCCGAACGAATCGGTCCTTGTCGTTAGGCACTCAACGCTCAAGAGAACAGGAGAAGGGCGAGTGAACGTCCAGATTGTTCGAGACAAAGGGCGGGTCTACGCGAAGGGAACGAGAGGACAACCTCTTCTCAACAACGAACGCGACGTCCTCGACTTGATCTCTTTCTGCGGTGAACATGACACCGATCGAGTGCTCTTGTTCTCAGAGAATTTGCCAGACACATTTTTCGACCTGAAATCGGGCGAGGCGGGGATGATCCTTCAGAAGTTTGTGAACTACCGAATGAAGGTTGCAGCAATACTGCCGCCGAGTCTCATCCGGGGGAAGTTTGGCGATTTCGCACTCGAGACTAACCGCGGCGTTCGGTTTCGGATTTTTCAGCGTCAAGACGAAGCGGAACGTTGGCTCGTCGCTGACTGACGCCGAGTCGATGCCTCATACGTACGAACCGGATCGAAGACACTCAATGCATTCACGACAAGACAGTTTTGCGTTCAAAGAAGTTGTCCGTTCAATGGAATTATTCTCGAACGACAGAGAGTTGATGGATTGGTTTCTTTCCCTGCAAGGCATGACCGAACCCGTTCGCACCGTGCACCTTCAGAGCATGGTCGCAAAGATGCGGACCACGGGCGAGCCGCCGGAGCTCATTGCAGTCATTGAATCTTTGATCTCACCGGACATATTCAAAGACGCCGTCCGGATAGTTCTCAGCGTCGGTACAATCTAGGGATCCAGGCCACGAGACATGGCTCGGAGTTCCTGGGTGTCAAACGTGCGAGCGATCGTTCTGATGCTCGCGCTGTCTATCAAGGTGCAGACAATGAAAACAATTTGCCTGAATAAGCTCTCTTTGAAATCGTATATGACGCTTTGCACCATGATATCTGGGTGCCTTGGCTTCGCGATGAGCGTCGTGTTGGTGTTCCTCGAATACGCTTTCGGCCTGGATGCCTCCATTCACCTCGGTGGTCTTTACGTCAACGGTCATTTGTTGGGCGTCGTATCGATATTCATCGGGCCATTTTTGGCTGCCGCCATCGGATTCGTCGGATCAGTGCTTACGCACCCCATCTTCCGGCTGATATTGAGCTGGTTTTCCGGCCTCTCGTTGACGGGAACGTGGCTGGAGCCAAAGGAGCCAAGGTGATCGAATGATGGCACAGGTACTCTCGATTTCGAATCGGGCAAGCCAGGCCAGCCGCTCCCTCATCGCCTACAAACAGATGTGCCGCAATGAGGGGGTCAGGGTTCTTGAGAGAGGTCTCAACTTTCGCCTGAATCCCTCCTATTCCGTACTCCTCCTGTCCAGCCGGCCCCGAGCTTTGTATGAGAACAGAATTTCTCCCGACGGAAAGACCATCGAATGTGAGGGCCACGATATCCGGAAGAACATCCTCCAGCTCAATCCAAAGGCATACGATCAAACAAGAACGTTGAAATGCGGGAGGTTGACACAGAATGGCCTTTTTGCGGAAGCCGCTGAAGCGTACATGGCAGGGAAAAGGGACGCGGAGCTTGTGCGAGTATACGAGAAGCATGCATCGGGTCTCTGGCACACCAAGGGCTACTTCCGACTGACCGGCTACTCCTATATCAAATCCGGCGCTAGGAGAGTCTTTCGCTTTCGTCTTGAGAAGATGCGACGCCGCGGCATCAGGCCGACCCGGCCATCGACTCTCCTCGGCTACTGTCAGCGACGGGGCGGTAAGAACATACAAGAATCTGATGCGGGCATGGACAGTGCGGGTCAGGTTGGACGCTGTTGAGAATCGATCGGGACGCAGCAAAGGTTCTAAGTTCTCTGTAAGCGGAGAGGCGAATTTACTTTTCGAGAGAGGCGTTTATGGGCAAGCGAGGGAAAAATGTCAGAGTGCTAGTCGCGGACGAGCATGGGGAGATACGGGAGGCTGTGCGTGATTATCTTGACGGCCTCCCGGGCGTCCGCGTCGTTGGCGAGGCGGTCAATGGCTTCGAGGCCATCGCTCAGGTGGAGCGCCTGAAGCCTGACATCGTGCTGATGGATGTTGGACTTCCAAAGCTCAGCAGCATTCAGGCAACACGCATCATCAAGCGTCATTTCTCCTTCACGAAAGTCTACCTCGCGACGCTCTTCGATGAATCACTGTACGCACGGGAAGCATATCGTGTTTCTGCGGACGGCCTGATTTCCAAATCCCATCTCAAGCGGGGACTTTTGTCTTTGCTACGATCCGCGCAACATCAGGCAAGTGGATGACCAGTGGATTGATCCGCACTTATGCACTTCCGGAGGTCGGCGGGCGACAGGAGGAAATACCGTGCACAACAACCTAAAATTTGCCGCGCGGTGTGATTCAATGAGTCACTCCAAAAGGACCTCATGACTTTCAGTGACACATCCATACCCGGCTCCTCTGAGCTTTCCAACAATAGTTCCGCAGGACCCATCGCCGCTTCGTTTGCGATGCGCATCTCCAATAAGCAGACCGTTTTTACGGATGACTCTACCGTGAAGGTGTTCGAGAAGGCGCTGACAGCCCAGGCAATCCGATTCGGATGCCAGGCGATTGTGTACGTGTTCATGCCCGACCATTGCCACGTCGTGCTTCAGGGAAAGCACGGTCAGGCCCAGCTCCTGCAGGCGATGAGCTCATTCAAAGAGGTGACACACGATTGGCTTCTGCAAAACCGGCCTGACGTCGATTGGTCAGAGCTTCGCCAGGACAAGATCCTCGGGGAAGAAGAAGAGATTTCGAATCATGTCCAGAAGATCCTGAATAACCCTGTTCGCAAAGGAATCGTAAAGGAATGGAAGGATTACAAATTCAAAGGATCCACAATCTACGACCTCGACACCTGGCTGTACCCGATTTGATCTCTCGCCGACCCTGCACTCCTCACCTTTGAGTGTCTCGACTTCAGGATCTACCTCACCCTCAACGGACACGTTCCAATTTCTTGAATCTCACTCAAATTTTGCGCATTTTTGACAGGAAATACGCTGGGTAGAGGACGTTGAGCCCCGGCATCCGACCCGAAGATTCAACGCGAGAACAGTCGGGCACCCGGGGCGCAGTATATCGGCGGTCATCCCGCTTTCCAATCGACCTCCTGAGAGAGGTTCTTCCTCTCAGAAACTACCCCCCGATACCATTATCTCCGGACCACAACACGATGCTCCTTATTTTCCCTGCGATCGAGATACAACGCGGACGCTGCGTGCAGCTGGTACACGGCGAACCGGGTTCAGAAAATATGTATTCGATTGATCCTGTGAGAATGGCAATCCTCTGGAGGGGAGAAAACGCGAAGACACTTCACATTTCAGACGTCGACGGTGTGCAAACAGGGAGAGTCCACAACTGGGATATCATCGAGCAGATCGTGCAGGCTGTCGACATCCCTATACAGGTTGGGGGCGGGCTTCGCAATTACGACGACATCAAAGACCTTCTGGGGAAAGGGGTCTTCCGAATTGTCATCGGGACGATTGCCATCCACGACAAGGCGTTGGTTGAGGCGCTCATACAGGATTTCGGCGCACGAAAGATCGCCATCTCCATCGAGGCACAGGACGGGACGATCCGCTCCGAGGGCGGAAAGCAGCGGCACGATATCACGCCGCTTGAATTTGCTCTGCAAATGATGAAGCTGGGAGTCTCGCGCGTTGTCTATTCAGAAATCGGCCCCGACGGCGAATCAAAGATCAGCAATCCGGATTCTCTCAGGGAGCTTGCATCCCGTTCCGGCGTTCGCGTGACCGCTCAAGGAGGGATCCACGGGTACCAGGATCTCATCCGTCTGCAGGAAGTCGAGAAATTCGGGGTGGACTCCGTGATCGTCGGACAAGCACTGTATGAAAACAAGTTCCCCTGTCAGCGCCTCTGGAGGCTGAACGAAAAAGAGCTGACGGATCTCGGACCCACACGTCGCATCTGACACTTCGAGGGCATCCCTGTGGCAAAAGGCATTGATATCACTGTGATCGGACATCTTGCGCGGGACATTTTCCATACCTTCGACGCCGCCGGAGCCGAACATCTCACTGAAACACCGGGCGGCATCTTCTATTCGATAGCAACGCTTGCCTCGCTTCTCTCTTCCGAGGATACTATTGTTCCGGTTTGCGGGGTTCACGAGGAGGAATACGACCCGGTTGTGGACCGATTGCATCGGTTTGGGAATGTCGACACAAAAGGGATCTTCAAAACAAAGGAAAACACGAACGAAGTCCATTTCTTCAGCACTCCGGCTGGAGAACGCAAAGAATGCTCGAAGCACATCTCCTCCCCAATCCCCTTCCAGCGCATCAAACCGCACCTCGATGCCCACGGGATCCTTATCAATATGACGTCGGGATTCGACATCTTGCTGGAAACCCTCGACAACATCCGGATGACGGTGCGCGATGACAGGATTCCCATCCATTTCGACGTTCACTCCCTCGTTCTCGGTGTCGATGACGCACAGACACGCTTTCCGCGGCCTCTCAGCGACTGGCGCCGATGGTGCTTCATGCTTCACTCAATTCAGATGAGTGAGGAGGAAGCCGCAGGACTGACAACGGAACAATACGATGAAGCCACGCTCGTCAATCAACTCATGCCGCTAATGGTGAACGCTCTCATCATCACACGCGGTGAGCGCGGAGCCACCCTGACTCGACAGGAGCACAAAAAGTTGTTCCGTCATAATGTGCCGGGCATTACCGTGCCGGCCGTCGTCGACACGGTTGGCTGCGGAGACGTTTTTGGGGCTGCGTTCCTTGCAGGGTACCTCAAGACGAAAGATCTTGTCAAAGCCGCGGAATCAGCGACTGCCGCTGCATCTTTGAAATCGACGTTTCACGGCCCAGACGGGCTCGAAGCTCTTCGGCAACAGCCTGACCAGAATCCCCCGGTAGCAAAGGCAGAAGGATAGATCCAGATAATGATCATCATGAAGTTTGGCGGCACGTCGGTGGAAGATGCGCGCGCCATGAAGAACGTGATTGAGATTATTTCGAGAGAACGGGATCGGAAGCCGGTCGTTGTGCTCTCCGCCATTTCAGGGGCAACGAACGCGCTTTTGAGGTCAGCGCACATCGCCCTCGAGGGCAACCTCGAGAAAGCGCATGTCGAACTCAATATGCTCTTGGAGCGTCATGTCTTTCTGCTCGAGAACCTGATCGAGAACCGCACGGACATCCAGGCCCTCATCCTCTCCATCGGGAAGCGCTTTGACGAGCTGAAAACCCTCTGCCAGGGCATCACCATCCTCGGCGAGCTCACGAACCGCTCACTTGACGCCATCGCCTCTGTCGGGGAGGAGTTCTCTACCATGATTCTTGCAAAGGCCATGGGTGAGAATGGCTATCCGGCTGAACTCGTCGACGCCCGGACGTGGATGGTTACGGACGAGCAGTTCACTGCCGCGACGCCGCTTTTCGACCGCATCGAGGCGGAGGCGAACAAGCGAATCCTCCCCTTTGTGAACGCAGGAAACGTAGTTATTACACAGGGGTTCATCGGCTCGACAACACGGGGAATCACCACGACGCTGGGCCGCGGCGGCTCGGACTATTCTGCCGCGATTCTCGGTTCTGCCCTTCATGCAGAGGAGATCCAAATATGGACAGACGTCGATGGCGTTCTGACCGCCGACCCCAGGATCGCGCCGGCAGCCAAGAAACTGAAAGTAATCTCCTTCCGCGAGGCATCGGAGCTTGCTTACTTCGGTGCAAAGGTTTTGCATCCGAGCACAATCCAGCCGGCTGTTGAGAAGAACATTCCGGTCATTGTGCTGAATTCAAAGCGACCGCAATCGACGGGCACACGGATTGTCGGAAATCCGCCCAGGACGAACGCTGCCGTCAAATCCATCGCGTCGAAACAGGGAATCACTGTTGTGAACATCCAGTCGACGCGGATGTTGATGGCCTACGGTTTTCTCTCATCCATCTTTTCGGTCTTCCAGCGACACGAGACCGCAGTGGATCTCGTCAGCACTTCAGAAGTCGCAGTCTCGCTCACGATCGACAACTCATCGCGCCTCGAGCATATCGTCAAAGACCTGCAGGTCTTCGCGGATGTGACCGTTTTTGACCACCAGGCCATTGTTTGTGTCGTTGGCGAGCAAATGCGGTCAACGACAGGCGTGGTCGACCGCGTCTTCAAAGCACTGAACAACATCAACGTGATGATGATCTCACAGGGCGCCTCAGAAATCAATATGAGCCTCGTCATTGACGAGGGGGCTGTCACCCATGCTGTTCAGCAACTCCATCGGGAGTTCTTTGAGCCCGTCCCCGAACTCGATCTCTTCGAACAGGTGGATGCATGACCTCATCATCTCCCAAACTCCGCATCGCCCTCGTCGGCTACGGTAAGATGGGGAAAGAGATAGAGCGTGTGGCACAGGAACGCGGGATTGAGGTGACCGCACGCATCGACATCGACACTCCTTCCCTCTCGATCGATGGCGTCAAGGAAGCCGACGTTGCCATCCATTTCGCGTTTCCTGGCACGGTGGTGAAGCACGTAGCCGAACTCGCCGGACTCCGTAAACCGGTGGTAATCGGCACGACGGGGTGGCAGCAGGACCGTCCCGCCGTTGAGAGGGTTGTGAAGTCATCGGGAATCGGGCTTGTCCATTCGTCAAATTATTCCATCGGCGTCAACGTCTTGAATCGGCTGGTGAAAGAGGCGGGCCTCCTCGTCAACCATCTGGCCGAGTACGATGTCTCGGTCCACGAAGTACATCACAAGGACAAGCTCGATGCCCCGAGCGGAACAGCGCTCTCAATCGCATCGATTCTCCTCGCCACCATTAAGCGAAAGAAAGAACTCCTCACAGGAGCCCCGGAAGGCAAGATCCGGCCGGAACAGCTTCATGTCTCTTCGAGCCGCTATGGAGCTGTCGTCGGCATCCACAAAGTCGCATTCGATTCCCCGGCCGACACCCTCGAGATCTTGCACACGGCGAAAAACCGATCAGGATTCGCGCTCGGTGCGGTTCTCGCGGCCGAATGGATCAAAGACAAGCACGGAATGTTTACGTTTGAAGAGGTTCTCGAAGATCTTTTCCTTCAGCAACGACAGGATTGAGACATGGGACAGAAGAGAGCGTTTCAGGGAACTGGTACTGCGCTTGTCACGCCATTCAAGAAGAACAGTTCGCTCGACGAGAAGGCGCTTCGACGGCTCGTCGAATTCCAGATCAAAGGAGGAGTCCAGGCTTTGATCCCCGTGGGCACGACAGGCGAAGGCCCGACACTCACATACCGTGAACACTATCGCGTCTTCGACATCGTGATCGAGCAAACAAACGGGCGGGTGAAGATTTTCGCCGGCACCGGGAGCAATAATACCGTCGAAGCGATCGAACAATCTCAGCGTGCAAAAAAAGCAGGCGCCGACGCCGTCCTTGTGGTAGGGCCGTACTACAACAAGCCAACGCAGGAGGGATATTTTCAACACTACAGGAAAATCGCCGAAACCGTCGATATTCCGATGATCGTTTATAATGTGCCAGGGCGAACGGGAGGCAATATCGAGGCCGCAACGACGCTGAGAATGGCAGCTGAGATACCGAATATTATGGCCGTAAAAGAAGCGTCGGGCAATATGACGCAAATCATGGAGATTGCCCGAAACAAACCAGCCGGGTTCTCCATCCTCTCGGGTGATGACGCCTTCACGCTGCCAATGATGGCAGTCGGCGGTGACGGATGCATTTCCGTGGTCGCCAATGAAATTCCCAAGGAGTTTTCAGACCTTGTGGGTCTCTGTCTCCGCGGACGCTGGGACAAGGCACTCGCGCTCCACAACAAGCTCCTCCCGCTCATGAACGTCAACTTCATCGAATCGAATCCGATACCGGTGAAGGCGGCGCTGGCGATGATGGGCATGATCGAAGAGGTCTACCGGCTCCCGCTTGTTCCTCTGGCAGAGAAGAATCGCGAGAAGCTCAGATCCGTTTTGAAGGAACTCAAGCTTGTTTGACGGCAGCGCCGGGCGCAGCTAACCATTCAAATCGTCTATGACACTGAAAGAGCAGATAGAGCACTTCTACAATCAGGACCCATCGTCGCTGGACCGCGAGGCAGCTCTGCGGTCATTCAACGAGCTCAAGTTCTTCTTGAATCAGGGTGAAGTGCGGGCTGCAATGAGATCAGCCGAAGAAGGAAAAAAAGAAGGCTGGATCGTCAACAGCTGGGTGAAGAAGGGCATCCTTCTGGGATTCCGGCTTGGTACAATCCGTGATTATTCATCACCGGCGCATTTCCGATTCTTCGACAAGAACACGTACCCTTTGAAAACGATGACGGAGGAAAACGGAGTCCGCATTGTTCCGGGCGGAACTTCAGTTCGCGATGGATGCTACGTTGCGCCGGGGGTGGTGATCATGCCGCCGGCCTATATCAACGTGGGGGCATACGTGGACGAAGGAACCATGGTCGACTCGCATGCTCTCGTCGGTTCATGTGCGCAGGTAGGGAAGCACGTGCACATCAGTGCTGCAACCCAAATCGGCGGCGTCCTTGAGCCCATCGGCGCCCTTCCTGTAATCGTCGAAGACGATGTCATGATCGGCGGCAACTGCGGTATTTATGAAGGAACGATCGTCAAACGACGCGCGGTGATCGGCAGCGGCGTCATCCTGACTGGCTCGACTCCGGTGTACGATCTCGTCAGGGGCGCGACATATCGCCGCACACCCGCGCAGCCTCTGGTGGTTCCTGAGGGAGCTGTTGTCGTGCAGGGAAGCCGGCGCATCGAGGGTGACTTCGCTCAAAAGCATCAGATAGCTATCTATACCCCGGTGATTATCAAATACCGGGATGAGAAAACGGATGCGGCAACAGCATTGGAAGAGAGCCTTCGATGAAACGGATTCTGATTTGCGGATCCAATGGCCTCTTGGGACAGCGACTTGCCCTGATGCTGAGCTCGCAGACCGACTACGAAGTTCTGAATACATCGCGGAATCGCTCCTTCGTGTTCGACGACCGGTTGTTCGACTACACACAGCTCGATGTCACGCAGAAGGGCGACGTGAAGAGCCTCGTCTCGAGCTTTCATCCGACAGTCATCATCAATGCCGCGGCGACCACCGATGTCGACTGGTGCGAGCTACATCGCGAGGAAGCCTGGAGGACAAACGTCGTCGGCGTTGAGAACCTCATCGAGGCCGCACGAAAGGTCGGTGCCCAGCTCATCCATATTTCCACCGACTATGTGTTCGACGGAAATCACGGACCCTATTCTGAAGAGGATAAGCCGAATCCTATCAGCTACTATGGCAAGGCGAAGCTGGCGAGTGAGAACGCGGTGCGCAGCGCAGGCATTCCGTTCACAATTCTCAGAACCATCGTGTTGTACGGTCATGGCATCCGCGTTCGCGACAGTTTCCCACTCTGGGTTGTGAAGAGCCTGAGCAAAGGCCAGGCCATTCGCTGTGCAGAAGATCAGATCAGCAACCCTACGCACGTCAACGATCTCGCGTTCGCTGCGGTAAGGGCTTTTGAGCTCAATCGGGACGGTATCTATCACGTCTGCGGCTTCGACCGTGTGAGCCGCTACGATTTTGCCCTCCGGACAGCGGAAGTTTTCTCCCTGGACCCGGCGCTGATCGCGAAGACAACGTCAGCCGAGCTGCGCCAAACCGCCAACCGGCCGCTCATAACAGGCTTCGTAACGCTCAAAGCTCAAACCGAGCTCGGCCTCACACCACTTGACACACGGCAGGGCCTCACCCTGTTCAAGCGTGAACTCGAGAGCTCAGGGAGAAACTAGTGAGGACCAACGGTAGCGGAATCGCACGACGACGCATCGCAGCAATAGCGATACTCATCGTCACGTGCGCTGCGCTCACGCTCCTTGCAGGGTGTGCCTCCACCCGCTCCGGGGCGGCAAACACAACGATTCGCGTGATGACATGGAATATCCATCACGGCGAGGGAACCGATGGGGTCATCGACGTCGACCGAATCGCCAAACTGATCGTCAAGGAGAAGATCGACGTCGTCGCTTTGCAGGAACTCGACCGGGGTATTCCGCGAAGCAAGAAGATCGATATTATCACAACCCTGGCCGACAAGACCGATCTCACCTATGCTTTTGGCAAAACGATCGACTATCAGGGCGGAGAATACGGGAACGGATTCCTGACGCGTTTCCCCATCCTCGAGGAACGGAACATTATGTTTACGGAAACCTTCGGGCGGGAGCAACGCGGTGTGCTCCTCCTCATCCTCGACAACCGGGGCCAGGAATTCGTCGTGGCGAACACTCATCTCGACAGTCGAAATGATGATTCCGCGCGCGTCACAGCCGTGCACGAGCTCAAACAGATTCTTGCCCGATACTCCTCGCGTCCGGTACTTCTCTGCGGAGACATGAATGACCATCCGTCGAGCGGGACCGTTGCGGAACTCGCGGGGACGGTGAGCGATACATGGGCCGCCGTAGGCAAGGGAAACGGTTTCACGTATCCCAGCAAGACGCCAGAGAAACGAATTGATTATGTTTTCAGTCTGAGCAACAAGACAACGGACAGTCTCTCAACTCCTCTTCAGCTCCGGCCGGTGCGGGCGCGCGTGATCGAATCGCCGGCCTCGGACCACCTCCCGCTGATTGTGGAGTTCACTCTTACATCCGAACACTAGAAAGGTGGTTGTGTAATCACCATGCTCGATCTGAAGTTCATCCGCGACAACGTAGAGTTGGTTCAACGAGGTGCCGAAGCAAAAGGCTTCCCCATCGATATCCACTCAATCCTTTCTTTGGATGAGCAGCGGCGTAAACTCATCCAGGAGGGCGAAGCGCTCAAAGCCAAGCGAAACGAAGTATCGGCACAGATCGGCAAGTCGAAGAAATCGGGAGGTGACGCTTCCGAGGCTATTGCGGAGATGGAAACGGTCAAGAACCGGATCCAGACGATCGATGCCGACCTTCGGTCCGCAGAAGACAAGCTCAACGAGCTTCTGCTCGCCGTTCCCAACGTACCGCACCCTTCCGTCCCGTTCGGCAAAACCCCCGACGACAACAAGGAGGTTTTCCGTTGGGGCGAACTCCCAATCGTGGATTTTCCATTGAAACCCCACTGGGAGATCACTGATCGACTCGGGATTATTGATTTCTCCCGGGGTTCAAAGGTGACCGGCGCAGGATTCCCGTTCTACGTCGGCCGCGGAGCAACACTGGAGCGCGCCTTGATCAATTTCTTCATTGACCAGGCAATCCAGCGCGGGTACAAAGAAATCCAGCCGCCGATTGTTGTCAACGAGGATAGCGCGCGCGGCACCGGTCAGATTCCGGATAAAGAAGACCTGATGTACATCGTTGAGCGCGATCAGCTCTACATGATTCCCACGGCAGAAGTCCCCGTAACGAATTTCCATCGGAATGAATTATTGGCCGAGAAGGATCTCCCGATCCGATATGCTGCCTACACTCCTTGCTTCAGACGAGAAGCGGGATCGTACGGCAAGGACGTGCGGGGCCTGAATCGACTCCACCAATTTGATAAAGTGGAGCTCGTGAAGTTCGTCCACCCCAACTCATCGTTCGATGAGCTGGATTCTCTCCGCTCCGACGCAGAACACCTGCTTCAGCTCCTTGGCCTCCCCTATCGCACGCTGCTCATGTGCACGGGTGACATGGGCTTCACGCAGTCGAAGAAATTCGACCTGGAAGTATGGGCACCCGGTCAAAACAAGTGGCTGGAGGTCTCCTCCTGCAGCAATTTCGAGGCTTTTCAAGCCAGGCGCATGAATCTTCGCTTCCGTCCGGCGAACGGATCGAAGCCCGAATTTGTTCATACTCTGAACGGATCAGGCCTTGCGCTGCCGAGGGTGGTGGCCGCACTCATCGAACACTATCAGACGCCGGAGGGAAAAGTCGTTGTCCCGAAGGCCCTACACCCCTACACGCATTTTGAAGTACTGGGATAACCGGCTCATTCATTCAGTGTCTCAATAGCATTTCACCATGAAGCCTCTCCTCCGGCTTAAGCCTTACTTTCTTCGCTACAAACGTACGCTTCTGTGGGGAATCCTCACGGTGGTCGGGAGTAACCTCTTCACAGTTGTTCAGCCGATGTTCCTCGGATTCGCGATCGATGAGCTCAAAACCGGCATCCAAAGCCACGCCGTTGTCGGAGTGGACCTGTTGCGTTGGGCCGCCCTCATCGTCGGCTTTTCAATCATCGCTGGCACCTTCACCTTCCTGACGCGCCAGACAATCATCGTTGTGTCGCGCTTGATCGAATTTGACCTTCGCAACGATTTCCTCGCGCACTTACAGCGTCTTTCGTATTCATACTATCAGAACACCCCCACCGGCGACTTAATGGCACACGCGACAAACGACATTGCCGCTGTACGCAACGTCGTGGGGCCCGGCGTGATGTACCCAACAGATACGCTTCTGACGTTTCTCATGGTCCTTACGCTCATGCTCATCAAGGACTGGCAATTAACCTTGCTCGCTCTGATTCCCCTCCCCTTCGCTTCCCTGATTGTTTATCAGGTCGGACAAAAGGTGCACGCGAAGTCACTCGAACGCCAGGCGCAGTTCTCATTGCTGACCACGCGCGCCCAAGAGAATCTCTCAGGAATCCGTGTCATCAAGTCGTACGTTCGGGAGGAGTACGAAATCGGACTCTTCAGCAAGCTCAGCTGGGACTACCTTAAGAAAAACCTGGTCCTCGCCCGCATTCAGTCGCTCCTCTGGCCGCTGATGTTTGCCATCATCGGCTGTTCCATTATCATCACACTGTACGCTGGCGGGTTGCGCGTCATTGACGGAAAGCTCTCCATCGGCGCACTGTCGGCATTCATGGCGTACCTGCTGATGCTCATCTGGCCGGTGATTGCCTTCGGATGGGTGCTGAGCATGCTACAACAGGGCGCGGCTTCTATGGAACGACTCTGCAAGATCCTCGATACGGAACCGAAGATCCGGAACACTGCAGCGACCGACGACAACATCCGCAGCATTGAAGGAGAAATTGAATTCCGCGATGTGAAATTCACTCACTTGGGGACTGACAAGCCCACGCTGGAAGACATCAGTTTGAAGATCGACAAGGGAATGACGCTGGCCATTGTAGGGTACACCGGATCCGGCAAGACAACATTGGTAAATCTCATTCCGCGGCTCTACGATGTGACCGAAGGACACCTGCTGATCGATGGAACCGACATCGCGAAGATTCCTCTCGAGGTACTTCGAACCAACATCGGATATGTCCCGCAGGAGACATTTTTGTTTTCTGATACGCTGACCGAGAACATTCGGTACGGCACGGATGACGGAACGAAGGAACACGTTCGCCAGGCGGCGGAGATCTCGCAAATCATGCACGATGTGCTTGAATTCCCCAACCAGTTTGAAACGATGATCGGAGAACGCGGAATCACGCTCTCAGGCGGACAGAAACAACGCACGAGCATCGCGCGAGCACTTATCCGGCAACCCCGGATTCTGATTCTCGACGACTGTCTTTCGGCGGTGGATACGTACACGGAGGAAGAGATTCTGCGCCGGCTCAGGGAATTCATGAAAGGCAGGACGAGCGTTATCATAAGCCATCGCATTTCGACGGTCAAAAATGCTGATCTGATCATTGTGCTCGACAAGGGCCGCATTGTTGAGCGCGGAACCCACGACGAGCTCGTTTCAACGGGCGGTATCTACGCCGATCTGAACGAAAAACAGCTGCTGGAACGGGAGCTGGAAGAGCTGTAGAAATGCAAGAGTCAAAATGACAAGTTAAAAATGGCAAAAGATAAACCAGAAGATATCAAGGACCGGACGTTTGAGTTTGCGCTTGCGATCGTTTCTCTGGTAGAGTCATTGCCGAACACAATCTCAGCGAAGACGATCGGAAAGCAGCTCATTCGATCCGGTACTTCGATTGGCGCAAACGTGGAAGAAGCCACCGCGGCTCATAGCAAGGACGATTTTGTTTATCGAATGAATGTGGCATTGCGTGAAGCCCGCGAGACCCTCTATTGGCTCAGGTTATTGGACGCCTCCAGGACACTGGAGAAACGACCGTTGACAGACGTTCTCCAAGAAGCCGACGAGATCGCAAGAATACTCGGAGCCATTGTGAGCTCCGCGCGGGGAAAGCGAAAGAGTTAACGGCCTTCTCCTCTTTTTTTCTCACTTTTTGATTTTGCATTTCCCATTTTTCATTTTTCACTTTGCATTTCTCATTTTTCATTTTGCCTTTTACATTTTGCATTGATTTATGCACGAAGAAGAGGTTCTTGGTAAAGCATACGACGCACGCCTGATGAGGCGGCTGCTGCAGTATCTGCGCCCCTACCGTTGGCACGTCACGACGGGCATCATTCTCAGTATTCTGATGAGCGCCATGGAGGCGGTCCGTCCTTATTTCACGAAGGTCGCCGTCGATGTCAATATCGCCCAGGGAGACCGGCATGGCCTCCTGATCACTGCTCTTCTGTTTCTTTCAGTACTGGTCGTCCGCGGCCTGGTACAATATGGCAACGCCTATCTGACCCAGTGGATCGGTCAGCGGACCATCTACGACCTCCGGATGGAGATTTTCAGCCATCTCCAGCACCTATCACCGAAGTTCTTCGACAGGAATCCCATCGGCCGGCTTATCACACGGGTCACCAATGACGTCGAAGTGCTCAACGAGATGTTCTCGTCCGGCATCGTGATGGTGTTCACCGACGTCTTCACCATCGTCGGGATCTTCTATTTCATGTTCACGATGAGCTGGGAACTGTCGCTGGTCTCGCTGAGCGTGCTCCCCATCCTGTTTTACGGAACCTTTCTCTTCCGCCGGAAGGCCCGGGAAGCGTACCGTGATGTTCGCACACAGGTTGCCCGGATCAACTCCTTCATGCAAGAGCACATCACCGGCATGGTGGTTGACCAGATCTTCAACCGGGAACACAAGTCGTTCGAGAAATTCTCTCAGATCAACGCAGCCCATCGCGATGCAAACATCCGGTCGATTTTCTACTACGCAGTCTTCTATCCAGCCATCGATCTTATTGGCGCCCTCTCGATCGGCTTGATCATCTGGTATGCCGGCGGAAACATCGTGGGCGGCAGTGTAACCCTCGGTACCGTGATGGCCTTTGTCCAGTTCAACGAAATGTTCTGGAGACCCATACGCGATCTCTCGGAAAAGTACAACATTCTGCAGACAGCCATGGCGTCCTCTGAGAGGATCTTCCTGCTTCTGGACGACGAAACACTTCCGACAGTTCAGCACGCTCCTGTTCCCTTCCCGCACGCCCGCGGCGAGATAGAATTCCGCAACGTGTGGTTTGCGTACAACACACCCTCTGATGGACCGCGCTCTCCTGAGTGGGTCCTGAAAGACATTTCATTTTACGTCCGGCCGGGCGAAACCGTGGCGCTGGTTGGTCATACCGGCGCAGGGAAAACTTCCATCATCAGCCTGTTGAGCCGGTTCTATGAGAATCAGAAGGGATCGATTCTCGTTGATGGTATCGATATCGCACAGCTTGCGCCATCAGATCTCAGGAAACACATCGCGGTGGTCTTGCAGGATGTCTTCCTCTTTTCCGGCGACATCAAGGGAAATATCAATCTCGGAGACCAGTCCATTTCGCTTGACAGGGTCAAGGCGGCAGCGCGCGTTGTTGGCGCACACCGGTTCATCGAGCAGCTGCCGAATCAGTACGACGCGGAAGTCAAGGAGCGGGGAGCGACACTCTCGGTCGGCCAGAAGCAGCTCCTCTCGTTTGCGCGCGCTCTTGCGTTCAACCCGAAGATCCTCGTGCTCGATGAGGCAACATCCAGCGTGGACACCGAAACAGAGCTCCTCATTCAGGCAGCAATCAAGAAACTGCTCAAAGGCCGCACATCGATTGTCATCGCTCACCGGCTATCGACGATTCAGAACGCCGATAAGATCATTGTTCTTCATAAGGGCGAGATACGCGAGATGGGGACACACCAGGAGCTCCTCAGCAAAGACGGAATCTACCGAAAGCTGTATCGGCTCCAGTACAAAGACCAGGAAATCAGGTCCTAAGCTTCAGGGAGAACACGCACCATGTCCCGACACAAAATTATCACCATCGAGCGTCATATTATCGAGGGGGAACGCGCGCACCCCGGCGCCAGTGGCAGTTTTTCAGGCCTTCTCCGCGACCTCACGCTCGCGTTCAAGCTCATCTGGCGTGAAGTCAGCAAAGCCGGACTTGTCGACATACTCGGCTCGCTCGGCCGCGAGAACATTCACGGCGATGAAGTAAAGAAACTCGATATCTTCGCCAACGAAACCATCTACAAGGCAATGGACCACGGTGGCCACCTCTGCATCATGGCATCCGAGGAAAACGAGGATGTCTTGAGCATCCCTGAAGAGTATCCTATCGGGAAATATGTTCTCGTCTTTGACCCTCTCGACGGCTCCTCGAACATCGACGCCAACGTTACCATTGGCACGATTTTCTCCCTTTACAGGCGAGTTACGCCTTCGGGACCGGGTTCCCTGGAGGACTGTTTGCAGCCTGGCTACAAGCAAGTTGCGGCTGGTTATGCAATGTATGGATCGTCAACCATGATCGTCTATACAACAGGAGATGGCGTGCACGGATTCACACTCGATCCCAGTATCGGTGAATTCCTTCTGTCACATGAAAACATCCGGATACCACGAAAAGGCAAGATCTACAGTGTTAACGAAGGCAATTATCACCGCTGGTCGGATGGGATGAAGAAGTACATCCAGTATCTTTGCGAAGAGGATAAGTCGACGGATCGTCCATACTCGGCCCGCTACGTCGGTTCGTTGGTGGGCGACGTCCAGCGCACGCTGCTCTATGGCGGCATCTTCATGTATCCCGGAGACTCGAAGAATCCCAAGGGGAAGCTGCGTCTCATGTATGAAGGGAATCCTATGGCATTGCTTTTTGAACAGGCGGGCGGCCGCGCTACGGACGGCTTCAAAAGAATACTCGACATTCAACCACAGTCACTTCACGAACGGACGCCGCTTTTTCTGGGAAGCCAGGAAGATGTCCTGACCGCAGAGCAGTTCCTCCAGGGCAAGCGGGACCATTGACCGCCGCAAGACCGTGAAACGAATACAACTCATCAGCAAAGCCACCTTCGTCGTCGTCGACGTTGAGACGACCGGGCTGAGTTCCATCGACGACCGGATCACTGAAATCGCGATGATGAAGGTGCAAGACGGTGTGTTGGCCGATGAATTCTCGACGCTGGTCAATCCTCTCTTGACAATTCCAGCTCATATCACTTCTATGACGGGCATTGACAACGTGATGGTCCAGGATGCCCCGACCGCCCGGGAAGTCGCACCCTTCATTGCAGAATTCCTCGGCGATGCAATTTTCGTCGCTCACAACGCGGCATTCGACTGGGGATTTGTTACCCAGACTGCAAAACGGGAACGTGGACTCGTACTCCGCAATCCCACATTGTGCACGGTCAAGCTCTCAAGCCGCATTCTCCCCCACCTTCCCAGCAAATCTCTCGGACCCGTCGCCCAACACCTGAATATAACAATCCCCGAACGCCACCGGGCATCCGGGGATGCTTATGCGACCGCTCTGGTTCTCGTGAAGTTCCTCTCCTACGTGCAACGGAAGGAGAACATCAAAACGGTTGACGAGCTGCTGAAGTATCAGTACGGGCGCCGCTCCAGTTTCACCGGAGGCTGAAGCGCGCTGCAAAGCCCGGAGAGAATCCCTCCTCGTTGTGATTAATCTTTTTTGGACGCCCATTTCTTCAGGAACGCGAACACTTTGTCGTGATCGTGATGATCGCCGGTTTCGAGTTCTCCCGTATCCTGCGAGTGCAGCAGCTTGCCCTTCCCATCGAGAACAAAGAGATGAGGATACCCCTTGATGGTCGGATACTTCGCAAGGAACTTCTCGTTCTTGTTTTCCGTGCTCCGGTTGATCTTCACGACGAGGTAGTTCGCATGGAGGAATTCAGACACGTCCACGTTTTCCTGAAAGAACTTATCGAGCTTATGGCACCAGATACACCACTCTCCCCCAACGTCAAGCAGAATACGCTGACCTGATTTCGAAGCCAGGGCCACGGCCGTCTTCAGATCCTGTTCCGGATTACGCTCCGGATCGAATTTTTCTCGTTGAGACAATGCTTCCTTTGAGGTGTCTTTTTGTTGCGCAATTACCTGTCCAAAAGCCAGCGACAAGCCCATCAGAAATAGAATCCCGCGACGTCTCATTTGTTTTCCTTTCTCCTCAAGATCTTTGTACGATGATAAGTGGATCATTGCCTCCCCACGGGCCTTGGCGTGATCACGAGGCCTGCGTTTCCTTCCTTATCAACTCCTTGCACCCCAAACAGATGATCATCCTTCGAAATCTTGAGCGTCATTGTCGTATCCGCTGTGAAAACCGATTTTTCCCATACCGATGAACTGGTCTGACGATAGCGCACCAGGTATCCAGCGATATCAGATTCGGGGTTCTTCGCCCACCGCAAGACAGTGTCATAACCGAGCTGTGATGTCAGAATACCCACGTTCTCCGGCGGCTGAGGAGCGCGGGCAAGCGTAGCAATGGCAGCCGCATTGATCCTTCCGACATTCGTACAGTACTCGTAATCGACAAACTTCGGGAGATCCCCATACTCCTTGCCATTCTCGACTCTGATGTCCTGGTGCTGTCGATCGTAATTCTCTTTCACTTCACTGAACCGAACCGCTCTGAATCCTCGTTCATGGAAGGGGCGATGATCACCGCCGCGGAGGAATCGATCCAGCCGGTAGACGAGGGTTACTCCGAATTTTGGATTGTACCGCTCACCGATCTCCTTAATGTACCGTGCAAGCGATCGCGAACCCCCATCATTCTCAAGTCCGAGGGAAATCCGCTGGCGGAACACTGATCCAGTATCAAGAGGACTGAACGCCTCCGAGAAAAGGCGCACCAAACGGCTTTCTTTTGTTCCGTCTCCCGCCACCGTGCTTCCCACGATATCGTTATTGAAGACCGCCTCAACTCTCAGGTTGCGCTTTTTTGCCATCTCGGCCCAGGCAGCCGCTCCAAACAAGCCCTGTTCCTCACCTGCGACGGCAATGAAGACAATCGTCGCATCGAAGGAATACCTGCTCATGATCCTTGCCAGTTCGAGGACAATTGCCGTGCCGCTGCCGTCATCGTTTGCTCCAGGAGCATCGCTCTTCACATCCATGGGATTGCCGGCTCTCGTATCATAATGCCCGCTGATGACGATGATCCGATCAGCAGACGCCCCCCCGCTCTCCGGCTTCAAGGTCGCCACAACATCGACCACCTGAGTTGGTGTCGGAATCCGTTGGGAGGCGGGCACCATCGACGCGAAGAACTCGACACTCATTCTCCCATTGCTCGCCTGCGCGTAACGCTCAAACTCTGACTTGAGCCATCGACGCGCCGCTCCAATGCCGCGAGTCTCACTCACTGTATCCGACAGCGTATGACGCGTGCCAAACCCCGCCAACTTCTCGATTGAAGCTTTGATGTTCTTTGCAGATACCTCGCGGACGATTTTTTCCACCAGAGCGTTCTTTTTGGGTGGTTGTTGACCAAACGCGGACACCACAATCGCCAAACTACACACTATCCCCACAATCAGTTTTGCCATGATAGCTTTCCCCTTAAGAATGTTCAGCTGACCGGAGCCATCGACATCCCAGCAATCATCCAATGAACCAATAATCCAATCTCCCGATGGCCCGGTGAGAGAATTTGTCCATCGATTCATTTTTTCATTGATTCAATGGCTCAATGACTCGATGATCCAATTTCTCACTTTCCCCTCACCACCTCGGGATACTTGGTACCTGCGGCGGTGTTGAACACCAACACCTGATCGGACCCGCTGATCCTCCCTTCGCTCAATAAGTGACGCAACGCAGCGAAGGCCGCGGCGCCTTCAGGACATATAAAGAGCCCTTCGGTCCGGGCAATCTCATAGACCTCGGCAACGGTTTCCTCATCGCTCACCGCCACCGCACTCCCATTGCTCTTGTAGACCGCGTCAAGAATAAGATGATCGGCAAAGGCTTTTGGCACTCGCAGCCCCGAAGCGATCGTCGCTGCCCCCTCCCAAAACTGGGAGTCAGGTTTCCGTTCGTTGAAGGCGCGGACAATCGGGGCGCACCCGGCTGACTGAACCGAGATCATTTTCGGGCGCTTGCTCCCAATCCACCCCAATTGCTCCATTTCATCGAAGGCCTTCCACATTCCGATGAGCCCGGTTCCGCCGCCCGTGGGATACACGATCACATCAGGCAGTTTCCATTCCAGCTGTTCCGCGAGCTCATAGCCCATGGTCTTCTTCCCCTCGAGCCGGTACGGCTCCTTCAGGGTAGAGACGTCGAACCATCCCGGGTTCTCTTTCCGCTTTTCATTCATTCGCTTCGCGGCGTCACTGATGTTACCACGGACAAGCTCAACGTGTGCACCGCACACCAGGCATTCCTTAATGTTAATCTCCGGCGTATCCTCGGGCAGGAAGATAAACGCCTCAATGCCAGCCCTCGCAGCGTATGCAGCCAACGCACCAGCAGCATTTCCGGCTGAGGGAATACAAACAGCGCGAATGCCCAGCTCCTTCGCTTTGGAGACGGCCATGGCAAGACCCCGGGCCTTGAACGATCCCGTCGGCAGCTGACCCTCATCCTTCATCAAGAGGTTCGGAAGTCCGAGGATTGCACCAAGCTTCGGCGTCGGAGTCAGTGGTGAGATTCGTTCGCCCAGAGAGACTATGTTCTCCGGACGTTCGATCGGCAGTAGCTCAGAGTATTTCCAGAGGGAAGGAAGTCTCTCTTTCAGGACAGCGGGCGTGATAACTTTGCGTGCGGCTTGCAGATCGTATCGCGCAACGAGGGCTTTGCCGCAAGAGCGGCAAATAGTCTGGGCTTCGTGGGGAGTGTGTCGATCACCGCACACACTGCATTCGAGATGAGTAAGAAAGTTCATGGGCGCACTCGGGGTTTGAGGTAAGAGAACGGCCTGCTGTAATTCCAGAACACTGGAACTCAATGTAGAATGAGAATGTTGGAGAATCAAGGCAAAAGGTCGTAGATTCCCTGCAGCCGCGATACTGCCGCGCAGAATTTTCAACCCATGGTTTCCAGCACTCCGGAGAAAGAACCTTCATGAAAACTCGACTCCTCACTCTATGTGGCATTGTGCTCGGAATGAGCCTCACGACGTACGCACTTCCCCGCTTCTCCAGCCGAATGAATCTTCCATGCCAGAGTTGTCATGTCAATCCCTCCGGGGGAGGAATGCGAAATGCTTTCGGTCAGGATTTCGGACGGGAACAGCTTGCAGTCAAGCAATGGCAGCAAGAATACGGCCTCGAGGATTTTTCCACGAAGATCACCGATTTCATTTCTTACGGGACGGATTTCAGATTCCTTGCGTTCTATCAGACGAAGTCAAATCCCGACGTATCATCGAGTTCCTTCTTTCCGATGCAGATGGATTTGTTCCTGAATCTGGCAGTTTCAAAAAAGATCAGCCTCTACCTGAACCCAGCATTCGGCCCGTACAACCGACTGGAGGCATTCGCAGTGGCAAAAGTGCTGCCGGCTTCCGGATATGTCAAAGCAGGGCGGTTCGCTCCTCCCTACGGCCTTCGACTCGACGACCACACGTCGTTCGTTCGCCAGGCGACGCCGTTCCGCGACAATATGGGACAACAGTCCGGTCTTGAATTCGGATTTGGCCCGTCGCCATTCAACCTGATGGGAGCAGTGACAAATGGCATGCGAGGCGACATCGACGGTGGCCTCGCAAAGGCGGTCTTCGGCAAACTCGAGGCACACGGCTCGTTCGGACCCGTCAACCTTCTCGGAGGAATTTCATCCTATAATGATGTCTCGGGCGGGGAAAAGCTCAACCTTCAGGGAGCATACGGCGCCGCGACGGTGTTCCAGCGACTCACATTGATCGGAACAGTCGAACACATTCAAGGGAACTCATCCGTCATGAGTGTCAGCTCTGATCGTAACCAGCGAAACACGGCGGGCACCAATCTCAAACAGCTCGCTTTACTGGTCGAAGCTGATTACCCTCTGTCCGACGGGGTCGATTTGAAACTGATGTATGATTTCTTCGATCCAAACACGGATGTCAAGAGCGGGACGGCTACGAGGATTTCAGGCGGACTTGAGGTCATTCCCGTGAGCGGTGTTGAAGTCCGGCCGCTCATCCGCTTCACGAAAGATTCCAAACTCGACCGCAACACAACCGATTTCCAGGTGCTCGTCCATCTGTATCTCTAGCCGTGTGCTGAGAAGCAGACCGCCAAGGAGATGTTTTGACGCTTCACTTGCTTAGGTGTTCTGGATTCTTATAGTTCTTGGCGGTTTGTCTCTGTTTTTCAAAACGGATTTTGAGAGTCCTGCTAGGTCCGGACAAGAAAAATCCTCTGCAAAGAACATTGTATCTTCGCAGAGGATTGAGAATGATGTTAATCCTCGAACGTCCGCCAGCGCTGATCTGCCCTATTCTACCTTTTCAATCTTGATCGAATTCGTCGTCCCCCTTGAAAGAAGAGGCAGTCCCGCCGTGTAGACCACTAAGTCCCCCGATTGCACATACTGAAGCTTCCGCAGCTCTTCATTGATGCGTCGGAAAGCACTATCCGTGTCAACCACGAAATCGGGTATGATAATCCCCCGAACACCCCATACAAGATTGAGCCTTCGGAGAATCTTGTCACGGTCGGTGACGGCCAGGATATTCGCTTTGGGGCGATATTTCGCAGTATTGATGGCGCTGAAGCCTGAATGCGTTATCACCACAATTGCCTTTGCGTCAATCTCATTGGCAATGACGCACGCCGCCCTTCCAATCGCATCGAACACGGTGAGATCCCCGGCCTTCGGGACCCGAGCGATGTCAAGATGATGCTGGTAACGGACCTCGGCCTTTCTGATGATATGGTCCATTGTGAGCACAGCCTCCACCGGAAAATTCCCCACCGACGTCTCTCCGCTCAGCATCACTGCATCGGCTCCGTCAAGAACCGCGTTGGCGACGTCGTTTGCCTCGGCCCTCGTCGGACGCGGGCTGTCGATCATCGACTCAAGCATCTGCGTCGCTACAATGACTGGCACTCCCGCTTCGTTGCACAACCGAACCACCATTTTCTGAATGATCGGGACGTCCTCCGGCGGAAGCTCCACTCCCAGATCTCCTCTCGCCACCATAACGACATCGGATTCCGCGATAATCGCATCGATGGATTCGACAGCTTCACCGCGCTCGATCTTCGCGACAATCGGTATTTTCTTTCCCTTCGGCGCCTCCTTAATGAGGAAATCGCGGAGTTGCCGCAGGTCTGATGCAGATCGCACAAATGAAAGGGCGACATAATCGATGTCATTGGCAAGCCCGAATTTGAGATCCTCGATGTCTTTATCGGTGATGGAAGGGACACTCACACTCACGCCGGGGAGGTTCATGCCCTTCTTCTCCGAGAGCATACCGCCGTTGACCACCTTGCAGAGCACATCCGTTTCGGTTGTGGACATCACAGAGAATTTCATCTTGCCGTCATCGACCAGGATTGTATCGCCCGGCTTGACATCGCGTGGCAGATGCACGTAGGTCGTCGAAACCTTTTCCGCATCGCCGAGCAGATCTCGAATCGTAAACGTGAAGAGCGAGCCTGTCTTGATCTCGACCTTCTTATCCTGCAGCTTGCCCGTCCGGATCTTGGGTCCGCTCAGATCCTGCAGAATCGTGACATACTCACCGGTTTTTCTGCTTGCCTCCCGCACGTTATCGATTACCTGTTGGTGCTGCTCGCGGGTTCCGTGTGAGAAATTAAGTCTGGCAACATCCATGCCTGCCTCAATCAGCTTCATCAGCGTCTCGACACTCTGGGATGCCGGGCCGATCGTGCAGATGATTTTTGCTTTGCTGAAGTCATTCGCCGTTATCATAGGAATCCTCGCCGGATGCGTCAAATGGTGGACAGAAGTTGCGGAAGGATCTCCCCGGATTTTCCGAGGAGCGACTCGTTGGCGCGGGACGAAAGGTCGGTGCGCTCGCGATTGATTTCGACAACGTAGGCACCATGCTCCAGAGCTGTGAAGGGGAGCGAGGCAGCCGGGTACACCACCGACGATGTACCGATGCTGAGAAACACCTGGCAGCGACGTGCAGCGGCTTCTGCCTTCGCAAAAGCGCCGACGGGCAGCATCTCGCCAAACCAAACGACATCAGGCCTGATAAGACCACCGCAATATTGGCAACGAGGAACTGCGCCCTCAGCATCCAGCGTTACATCGGGGGCGCTCTTATGACACTCGATGCAGTAACTGCGCTCGATATTGCCGTGCAACTCCACAACATTCCGACTGCCGGCCCGCGAATGGAGGTTGTCCACATTCTGAGTAACGAGCGTAAAATCCGATACCCGCTCCTCAAGTCTTGCCAGAGCATCGTGGCCGGGATTTGGCCTGACCTCATGTATCAGCTTGCGTCGATACGAGTACCATTCCCACACGAGGGCCGGATTTTTCATGAACGCTTCAAAATTGGCAAGTTCCTCGGGACGGAATCTTTTCCAGAGACCTTCTTCCCCGCGAAACGTCGGCACACCGCTCTCCGCCGAAATGCCGGCGCCCGTGAGAACACAAACGGAGCTCGCGTTCTTCAGATGCTGAAGGAGATCTTGAGAGAATGTCATCGCTTCGCACGCAAAAGCAGAAGATCGTACCCCGCCTGCTCAACGTCCCTTCGTTCAAAGAACCGTTTCCGGAATCCACCATTCGTCCAGAGCATCATTTGGTCATCGTAGTGCTTCTGGTAAACCTGGCCCGATTGACCGGGCGGCATCACCACCCAGTCGTTGGTGCGGTTCGAAAAGTCGAAGATCTGGCGTATCGAAGGACCCACAAAATTGACAAATGGCTGCGATAGAGGAAAATCTCCCTTGTTGACTGTCGAATGCGAACCGCCGGTCTGATACGGCCCAACCGTGAAGAGCGGCCGGAGAAGGCTGTTCGCACTGAATACATGCGGGAACTCCACCTGATGGACCGTTCCCCACCGCCACTCTTTGATTTCGCCGCCGCATCGCGCTTTCAGATCCTGAAGCGCTTGACCCAGGCTCTCTCGAATATCGTCCTCCATGGTTTCGAGCTGCGGCGTCAGTACGTTATCGAACCACGGCGAGGCGCCCTTTTTCATGAGTTTGGTGACTGCCGCAAGCGGAAGAGTGGCCAGAGTGTCATAGAGGGCAAGGAGCTGGGGGCCCATTTCATCTTCAAAAGTATTCTTCACCATGCGAACGAGAAAAGACTGGAACAATGTCGTTGCCACATCCGTGGCCTTCATTTCGTAGTTCCAGTTTCTGAAGTACGTCAGCGTCGCCTGAACATCCGGAGGTTCATTTTCGCGGCCTTGATATGCTCTCAGGATGATCGGCACCACTTCACGCGCGTGCGGCGAGATGACATCCTGCTGGAGACGCTGCATCTCCTCCACGGAAAACCGCGGCTGGGCCCGTAGAACCTCAGTGATTCGCTCGATGCGCCATTCGGGCTCCCACAGATTGGAGAGGTAGTAGGGGTACGTCTCGGACACGATGCGGTTGTTCGCCGCCGCTACAAAACCCTCCGGCGGATTGAGCACCTGGGGCATCTCCTCGAAGGGAACGAACCCTCTCCAGTCGTATTCTTCGGTGGTGCCGGGAAAAACAAGGGTGGCCGTCTTCGTCTTCCGTATCGGAATCCGTCCGCCGAGGTGATAGCCAATGTTTCCAGCACTATCGGCATAGACAAAATTCTGTGCGGGAACCGCAAAGTGCCGCAGCCCTTCAAGAAATTCCTTCCAGTCGCCTGCACGGTTGATCAGATAAAATGCTTGCGCTTCGTTCGAAGATTCATGTCCCACCCAGCGCATCGAGAGGAGCTGCCTCGAGTATTGGGCAGACGGCTCCATACGGTTTACCACGGGACCCCGGTGTGTCTGATAGACAGTGAGTAGAACGGGCGGGCCATCTTTGACCAGTATGGTGTCGACCCGTGTCTCAAGCGCGCGCCACACGTTGTTCAACCGGTAGCGCGTCGGATGCTGCATCGAGTCAACTTCTTCCGCGTAGAAATCTTCGTCATCCAGCATCGCATTGGTTACTCCCCAGGCGATGGACCTGTTCCGCCCGATGACGACGAAGGGAACACCGGCAATGGTCGCACCAGCGACATCGAGATCTGGTCCGGCAACATGGACTTCATACCAGCGGCCAGGCGCGGAAAACATCAGATGGGGATCTGTGGCAAGTATTGGCTTGCCCGTCATGGATTTCGATCCTGAAATTGCCCACGCGTTGCTCCCCGATTCAAGACCCGCTGTCCCGAGGAGTCGCTTGAATGTCTGGTCTGCATCGAGGAGTTGATTCGCAGCCGAACCGAGCTTCTTTCCTCTAAGCTCTTCGGGAACGATAAGCGGTGCACCTTCTGGCCACACAGGGAAAATCTCAGCTGCCTTGGCTGCTCCAAGTCGATCCACCAGCTGATTCAGAACAATGTCCACCCAGCGCGAGTAATTGAGTTCCCACGCCATCAGCCGGCTGATCAGCAGAGAATGTTCAACCGTCCATGGCTCCGGCTGGAAATTCAGGATATCGAACTCGATTGGATACTTTCCTTTGTGCGTGAGAATAAA
>Ga0315274_10000676_pt1 | contig 52921 bp, 50 predicted proteins | sample YL17G02_20_MG_FD_203700 | JGI IMG/M metagenome (GOLD analysis project Ga0315274, IMG submission 203700) | Sediment microbial communities from Yellowstone Lake, YNP, Wyoming, USA - YL17G02_20 | ecosystem: Environmental > Aquatic > Freshwater > Lake > Sediment | place: USA: Wyoming | collected... | reverse complement strand
GGATAAAAAAATTGGTCGACTATGGTTTTAGCGCAATAAATGCTCAATTTGAGGTCCACTAACATGCGTCAAGCAAAATGAACAGTAACTTGCAGATGTCCGCAAAAGACCTGACGAGAGTGATTGTGTCTAATCCGCTGCCGCGCGGCAGCAAAGGCTGGCATGGTGAGTGTGGTGCCTAGGGTGAGGTCGAGGACTTAAACTTATTTGCAGAAGAAGGCAGGGCACATCCCGCGCCAAAACGCCTCTCGCCGAAAGCAACCCAATAATATCCAGGATATTATGTGTTTATAAACTCCCCTCTATTTTTGTGAAATAAAGCCGATGCTCTTTTTGGGCCAATAGGCCAATAGAGTGGAACCATCCACCGACCGCAGCACTTGGATGGAATTTAGGCTCACTTATGCTGGAATAGTTTTATAAAACTAAACACAAATTAAGCCTACGGATCGCCGCTGGCTGCCTGTGCTTCACTCTTTTTTCCGAAACATCAACTGCCGCAAGTTTCGCAGTGAACTACTCCGGCCGGCTGACGCGCTCTGATGGCTCACCGGTCGAAGGGCCGGTGTCGATTCAGGTTAAATTCTGGAACTCATGGACGGACGGCTCCCAGATTGGCCAGACTCTAGATTACTCAGGAATTAATTTAAGTTCGGGAGTGTTCGCGCTGGATCTGGCGTTGACGGCCGACCAGGTATCCGCATTTTTTGGTGACGGAAGTTCGCTGGTCTATATCGAAATTTCATCCGAAAACAAGACCTATCCCCGTCAGCAGTTTTCCTACGTGCCATTTGCCTTGCGCGTACCAGTCGACGGAAAAACACTAGCCTTTGATACGAACGGAAAACTATCTCTATCGCTGACGACTAAGCCAGGTACAAACCAGTTTTTAACCAAAGATAGCGACGGCAAATTAGCTTGGGGCACGCCTGCAGCTGCGACGATTCAAAATCAAGTAATTGCTACCGGCACACCTATCTTGGGACAAGTCCTAACCTATAACGGCAGTCAGTGGAGTGCGTCGACTCCCACAAGTGGCGGTGGTGGCGGCTCGGGCGTCACAGGCACACTCGCCGTAACAAGTGGCGGTACAGGAGCCACTAGCTTCGCGAATAATGGTGTACTTATTGGTGCAGGAAATCTGCCCGTATCCACTGCGACTGGCAGTCAGTATCAAGTCCTCACCTCGGGTGCTGGCGGAACCCTCGGATTCGGAGCCGTCAACCTAGCGCAAAGTGCTGCGGTGAGTGGCGTGCTACCTAATGCAAACGGTGGTACCGGAGTCAACTCGACGGCGACCTTTCCTACGTCTGGCGTGGTGGCCACGCGCGATGCGATAGAAACCCTGACTAATAAAACGATAACTACAGCCACGATTAATGGGAACTCAACGATCAGTGGCTCGACAGAAATTAACACAACAGGATCTATTGCATCTGGCGCAGCCACAGTAACTGGTAATGTCACGTTACGAGGCAACGGCACTACGGCAAGTAAACTCACTCTCAATGACAAGGGCAGTAATAACTCCCTGTCATTTAAAGCTCCCGACACACTGACTTCATCGGTGACCTGGGAATTACCAGCGGCCGATGGATCTGGTGGTCAAGTGTTAGCAACCAACGGCTCAGGCACTCTATCCTGGGCTTCAGGTGCGGCGCCTACTGGTGCTGCGGGTGGAGATCTAACAGGATCTTATCCGAATCCCACTCTGTCCAATGTGGGGACAGCCGGTGCTTATTCTAAAGTCGTAGTCGACAGCAAAGGGCGCGTCACTAGTGGCAATAGTTTAACAGCAGCGGATATTCCAAATTTATCTGCAAGTCAGATCACCAGCGGTACTTTGAATTCAGCACAACTGCCAACCGCAGGTACTGCCGGAACCTACGCTAAAGTTTCGACGGATGATTATGGTCGTGCTATTGCCGGCACGACCTTATCGGCTGGTGACTTACCACCTCATTCTGCAGCTCTGATTATCAGCGGCACTTTAAACACAGCGCAACTACCAACTGCAGGTATCGCTGGCACCTACGCGAAAGTCACCACGGATGCTTACGGCCGCGTTACTGTGGGTACGTCTCTGAGTAGTAGTGATATCACGTCATCTCTCGGATTTACGCCGATAAACAAATCCGGCGACACCATGACCGGTGCTTTGAGCCTGGGATCCTATGATCTTATCAGTGCCGGCAATATCCAAATGGCAGCATCAAAAACCTGTTCTTATCCACGTTTAAGACGGCTGTCCAAGGTAAGCGGCAGTATGTCAAAAAGAGCAGCGTGGTTGCAGCGCTCCCTTTATAAGGAGGCATGGCGGATCACCTATGACGCTTGACCCAGCTGCTTTAGCTTCTCGCGAATGGAACGGAGTTTTGGCTCGAGGTCACTTCGCTCGAATCCGTTGGGAAAAAGGATGAATTCCGGCTTGACGCCAAGAGCCTCCGCAAGAAGGATGGCACGATCCTCGCCTAGTCGGGAACGCCCACTCTCGATATTGGAGATATTCGAGACGGCGATGCCGGTAATCTTCGCGACCAGTGCCTGAGTCCAACCCTTTTTGGTACGGAGTTCCTTGACAACTTGTCCCGGGGTCAAGACAGCTCTGGGTGTACGCTTCCTCATAACTTGCTCCTATAATCATGGGGCGTGATTCGCGAGACGTTTACGACCTCAATCTTCCCTCCTCGATCGACCTGATAAATCACGCGCCATTTTAGATTCAGCCTCGACGAGCTAAATTTTGCCCACTGACCGTGGAGCTTTTCATCGTGATAACCTTTAAATTCCCGAAGAATAGAGGTGCCGTGCTCCTCGACGAGTCGAGCCCAAATCTCATAGGACACAAGGATTTCCTTCGGCGCCTTTGCGAGCTCCTTCTGAGCAGACTTGGATTCGACGATTTCGGCTCTCATTCTAGCTCCCTGCTAGTTATCGTTCATAATAACTTATACTTTACTATAAGTCTAGGGCATGTCGGAATTGGCATGACATCCCCATCATCTAAACTCCAGGTTAACGGTGGTGCTGCCATTGGTTACAGCACGGCGACCACAGCTCCTGCAACAGGCCTAGTTGTAGCAGGCAACGTCGGCTGCCCAGCGCTCGCAGATTTCTCAGATGCCTACGACCAATTTTAAAAACAACCCCATGATGTCATGGTCTTATTTGCTAATGTTGTCGGCTCACAGCACAGAGCCCAGGGCTTTTTTACCCTCACCCCTAATGCGCTCGGCGTAGCGTTATCGGTGGTGCGCGGAGCCAGGGCACCCCAAGGTTAAGCGCGACCAGCATCCTGCCGATACTAGATATATTGGGGGTTTGTCCGCAGACCCGATCTTCTGCATCAAACGGAGGACTAGCATGGGAGCCAGGGCGACGCTGCACTACGAATTGTTCACCGATCGAGGCGCATTTTGTGAGCGCACGGGGATGTTGAGAGATTGGAGCGAACTGCGGCGCCTTGGATTTGAATCAGACAGTCTGACTTGTTCCTTTTGGCCGAGCCATGCCAATAGACTCCTTGAATTTGTGCGCGCGAACCCGGCCTTCCACATCGTCACATTCACAAGCCCGGGGCGCTACGTGAATCAATACGTGGAAGGCCCAAAAGCTCTGTATCACCTCGCTGACGGCGATCCAGATCCTTATCTTATTTGCAATCCATTTATCGCGCCGAACTGGCATCTAGCCTACGAAGATATGGTCAGCAATACTCTTACCATGCTCAATGACTTGAAAAATCGTGGGCAAGGCTAGGGCTGACCGCTCGGCACTGATCTGGTCTTCGGTAAGTTCGAACCTGTGGCATTCGCTCATCGTTTCGTACATTTGCAGTGTTAACTCGGCACGTGGTTGGCGCCTGATCTCTCTTGCAACAAGATATTCGAACACCGCATAGGCGTCAAAGTGGTCCGCCCGTGTGTAAAGTGCGCACACCGGCGGTAAAGTGACTCCGTGGTTTATCATCTTGATATCAAATAATGGCAGCTGCACAGCCTTGCCACTGCGCGTCACACCAATATGCTGTATCGCCTCCATCCTAATCACCTCCAATAGTCTTCCGAGCGTTCTTAGCAAAGTGAGGGCCCGGACGTCCAATGACATGGGGGACCTGGTAAGAATCAATGGGGCCATTCGGCCATAAGCGTTGGTGCCATGAATTGGTTGTGAAGAAGGGCGGCAACGTCGGGATAGGTTCAACCGGTCCCGGACAGAGACTTTCAGTTGCGGGTACTATCGAGTCGACGAGCGGGGGCGTTAAGTTTCCTGATGGGACCGTGCAGACGTCGGCTGCGGTCGCGCCGGTGGCACCAAGTTCGATCGCGGGTCTCGTGCTATGGCTCGATGCCAGCAGTGCATCATCGCGCTTTCAAGACTCGGGCCTGACCACCGCCGCAGCAGCGGACGGCGACCCGGTCGGGGGATGGAAAGATCTCAGCGGGAACAGCTATAGCTTCCTTCAGTCTACGAGCGTCTATCGTCCCGTGTTGAAGCTGTCGGTCCAAAATAGTCTACCGGCTATTCGCTTTACCGCCGCCAGTAATCAATACCTTGCGGGACCAGCAGCCCTGCCCAACACCTATTTCACCAACAGCCTTACGTATACAGGCTATGTAGTCTTCAAGCAAACCGCCACCTCGACCTTCCAAAGCCTGTTCAGTTGGAATCAATATGCCGCCAACGCTTCCTATAGTGTCCTGTCCGATCGCTACACGGGCACAGGGTGTGGCAGCGTCGAGTCCTCCATCTTCAGTCGGGTAAATGCATCAGGCAGCGGAACTAACCCCTGTTATACGACTACGCTTGGGACCACCGTTGCCATTCATTTCTTCCGCTGGGATGGGGCCAATATCGAGACCAGGCTCAATGGCGTGAGCGCTTACCAAGCCGATGCAACGGCTGCTTACGCAAGTTTGGATACGATCACGTTAGGAGGCCTGGTGAGAACCGGAAACCCCACGGGAGCCTTCTTCTTCGGTGGCGACGTATATGAAATCGGCGCTTATTCGCGCGCTCTTACACACACCGAAATCGGGAAAATTGAGGCCTATCTTATAAACAAGTGGGGTTTGTAATCTGGGAATGGGGTCGGGCACTTATGGCAACTCATTGACACTATTAGAACTCCACAAAACATGACTACAAAAGATCTATAGCTTTCATTAGCTTAGCGCCAGTGCCCGACCCCCTAGCCCACCAGCTTTTCGAGCTCAGCTGGGCTGAGACGGTACTCTCGCCCCACCTTCTTCGGCTTTAGCTTGCCGGACTCAATCCACCGCAAAATTGTCCGCTCAGATTTATTCAAATACCTCGCAGCAGCCTCAACGGTAAACCATGGCGATTCAGTTTTTGAGATATCTAATATTTGGATTTCAACTAACTCCCCAGCTCTATCAAATCCAGCAAACACATTCTTGGCTATCTCGTCGTCCCTAGAAACTCGCCCCTCTTTAAACACAATCGCAAAAGCATCAGCTTTTTTATCAAAACTAATCTTCATCATTTGGTCTCCAGTTAATCAGCGCAGTCACAACCACTAAATTAGGTTGCTCTAGTGCTATCGACAGACAGATTGAGTTGTCATTGCGTCCTGGCGAAAGCGTCACGCTCCGTAAAATTTAAGACACTGTCTCCCCTACCGCTTAACCCAAACTTCCAAACTACCACTACCAAACGACTCACTATAATCATGCGCCCAAGACGGGGGCAGTCGACCGCCCATCCCCCAATAAATCGCAGCTTTAGTTCCTGACGGAGCCTGCTCTAATTTATCCATAGCGATGTTGACCATGTCGACATGGCGCTCACCAGCAATAGCATTCGCATGAATACTCTTCGTGCTTGCCTCAAACTCAGCAGCAAATGGATTAAACAAATAATAAGCATGCCACTGGCGCCAGTCTGCCGCCAAAGCGTCACCGCACATAAACGACACATTCGACAAAGCACAGCGCTGGCCCAGGGCCTTAGCCATCGTCACTAATTTTTGATTTTGCTCGATGCCGGAGAAATGAGCTTTTGTCGTGAGCGCGCCGATCAAACAGAATTTACCGGCACCTGACCCGACGTCTAAAACTCGCGTCTCAGGGCCGGCAACTAGAAGTTCTGCAGCGCGGCGAGCTACGGCAATCGGCGTCCAATAGATCTTGGAAAAGGCGCGAGCCTCGCTTAGGAGAAAGCGGTCAAACTCTTTGTCATGAATGTCCTGACCCTGCTTGATCTGCTCTAGCACGTCTCTTAATTCGAGATCCTCAGCCCTATGACCGGAGCCGCCGCGTCGCCGATGTGTCTTACTCACCAATGCTCACCAATGAAAATGTTGGCCAACCACCCTACCGGTGCTAGACTCCAACATATATGTACTTTGCCGTCGTCAAACTTAGCTTCGAAGCAGCCACGGATTCATCCCAGGACCGTAAGGATTTGCGCCAGCTTACCGAGAAAATTAGAGCGCGCTTTAAAGTTTGTGCTGCCGCCTGTAATGACGACCCCGAAGGTACGGCTATTGCTATCACAGCCCTGGGCAGCAGCGAAGAGCGACTTTCTCAAACTCTAGATGCGATTGCCGAGTTTTGTGAGACTTCCGGCTACGGACGCATACTCTCAGAGCAGACCCTACTGGATCATCTCGATGCGCTTGCCGATTTCGCTGAGGCCGCTGATTGAGTGCACCGCAGACGCACTCTCAAGCGACCGCACCTAAGTCCACATCATGCTCACGCTCTAAATCGACTTCGATCATCGCTGCGGCCTGAGGTTTATGGAGCAAAAAGCCTTGAACGAGATCAATGCCCATGCCCTGGAGCAACGCGGCCTCGTCCCAGGACTCAACGCCCTCTGCCAATATAGTGGAGCATGAGATCCGCGCAGCACGCACTAGACCACTGACAAAATCCTGCTTTGCTTTATCTTTGTGCAGATCTTGGATCAAGCTACGGTCTAACTTGATCAAGTCAGGCTTCAGTTTGATAATTTGCTCGAGCCCAGAATGGCCTCGGCCAAAATCATCCGTGGCGATGCGCATATTCATTTTATCCAAGCTTTCGCGCACCTTCATCATGATGTCGAAGTTATTAATAGCTTCGGTCTCTGACACTTCGAACATCAGCGATTCACGATCCCCGAACAAATGTAAAAGCTTGCCGATGTTATACAAATTACGCGGCAAAATATTGAGGAGCAAGGTGCCGGGTAATTGCTTCGAGTTCTTGACGGCCTGCTGCAGGCAAGCCTGATCCAACTCTAGTCCAACCTTAGCGTTGTGGGACAAAGCAAAGAGCACATCGGGACGCAGATAACGCGGCTCCATATGCGCCAGACCAGCACCCTGAAACAAGGCGTCGATTGCGTGGGGGCGAGCACGCACTAGAGACTCAAAGCCAAACAGCAAATGCCGCAGCGGCCTCAGAGAGCCAGTAGAGTGCGCTTCATCAACGAGGTCTTTAGTCAGTTTTGGCAGAGAAAACACAGCCTGGTAATGCGGCTCAAGTAACCCCTGCGTCTGAATCAAGGTCTGCATCAACTCGCGCTGCCGCTCCCGTGACCGACGAAGCTGCGCCTTAGCCGACTCAACAGTGGCATCGAGCAGTTGATCGACTAGCTCAAAGGAATCAACGCAGGGGTTATTTATGACGGTCCCAAAGCCAATAGCAATCTCAGGCACGAACATGATGCACTCAGGCAGCATCCGCTTAGCCGGCGCGGCAAAAATTTCCCGCCAAAACGTATTCTGCAGGCGCACCACCAGCCGATCAGCCAGCTGCTCTAAACTGCCAGGTGGAGGGATCGCCCCTGGGGACCGCGAATTCTCGAGAAAGATATAGTACTGATTACCATGGGCACTGCGTCGGCAGAGCTGATCGTGCGCGCGAAAGCAACCTGATTGCCCCCACAGCTCGTAGACCAGATGGTGAAAGCAGTCTTGAACGCGCTGATATGCCTCCGCCCCATATTCAATTGCAATCTTGCGGAAGCTCGACACGTCGATAACCATCACACTCAATGCACCGTGTTTGTGCAGCATCTGTAGGGGCATTTGCGGAGTAAAGGCGGGTATCGAGTCACGCCGCATCCGCCGGTGACCAACCCCCAGTGCGCCGCAGGCGTCCAAGGCCACAAGAATGTCATCCGCAGTCGGGTTGTCGAGCCAAGTCAGAGTCGTCTGCTTGGCGCGCACTACGGCCGACACCCCCGACTCAAGGACGACGACCAGGAGGCGCCGCCCCAGGTTGGTCAGCAAATCAAACCAAGCCTCTGAATGCATGCTTGGCATCGAGGCATCGACGATCACCCCAGCCACATCTGGGCCGTAAAGGGCGGCCACTGCGCCAGCTTGATTCGGATGCACAATGCGCGTCGCCACGCCGTGCGGCTGCAACAGCAACTTCAGTGCCTGAGCCAGTTCCGTCTTAGCTGTGACAATGACGATCATTAAAACCCCAAACATTATTACCCATCTCTAATAAGGTCTTCGGAGACAATTTGGTAAAGTTTAAGAATTGGTTAGTAGAAAGTTTGTTAAATTGATAAAAAGTGCACAGTTAGCGGACAGTTGCAAGCCATCCACAGGACATGTGGATAACCTGCGGGGTAGCGGAGCCAAGTGGTTGTACAGCAATGACTATGCCGATTTGCCTACTTTTTAAGCAGCAGCCATTTTCAGCCTTAACCCCTCGCTTTAGGTGCCCAAAATGACTAAGATTTCGTCTTTTACAGTAGAACTTCGAGCGAGTTGCCAAAAGCGCCCTAGCCGCCTCGCATTTTCCGACAGCCTAGACCCCCGCATCCTGGAAGTGGCGCGGGTCATGATGTCCGAGCGCAGCGTCAGTTCAGTGGTGCTTTTTACCCCCCGTGAGGCGACCCTCGCCTTGGCTGCCGCCCAGGGAATCGACCTGCAATCATTCTCATCGACCATCGTCTGGGCGGTCCCTGACGATGCACAACTCAGCGCCGGCGATCGTCAACATCTGGCTGCCGAGCAGCTAGCGCGTGGGGATGTGGATGCCGTCTTGGGCGGCAACATCGCAACCACCGCCGAGGTCATCCGTGCGGGCATCAAGAAGGTCGGACTAGCCCCAGGGGTGCGCACCGTGAGCGGTGCGTTCATGCTCAACCGTGCGGCCTCAGCGACTGCGCCTGAGCAGACTCTGCTTTTCGCCGACTGCGGCGTGGTCATCGCTCCCACAGTACTGCAGCTAGTCGATATCGCCGCCGCCTCAGTCCAAACATGGGCGGCGCTGAAACCACACGTGCCCGCCGTGGTGGCCTTTCTTTCGTTCTCGACTAAAGGCTCGGCCAAACATCCGGCACAGGCCCAAGTCGCCGAGGCTGCGGCGTTATTCCGCGCTGAATTCCCGCGCGTGGCCAGCGACGGTGAGTTGCAGTTTGATGCCGCCTTCGACGCCGAAATTGGCGCCCGCAAGGCTCCTGGCAGTGCCGCTGCGGGGCGAGCAAATTGCCTGATTTTCCCCGATCTAGATGCCGGTAATATCGCCTACAAGATCGCCCAACGCCTCGGTGGCTTTGAGGCCTACGGACCTATTTTGCAGGGCCTCGCCAAGCCAATGAACGATCTCTCGCGCGGTGCGACGGTGGCCGACATTTTGACCAGCGCCTACATCACCCTGTCGCGCGCGACAGCGCAGCGAGTTTAAATCGACGTTAGCGCAATTATTGCCCTGACAATGTGGAGTTCCCCCGTTATATTTTTTTCAGCGTCTCAATACATGCGGGCAAACGGAAACTCCAATCGGGACCTCCACTAGAAACATCCTATGTTGAATCCAATGAACTATCTGCGCGCTGCCGTCAGCTTTAGAGCTGGCCTGCAAGCAAACACGACGATTCCTCGAATCGAGCGCAGTTTGCCTCCCGCCGTCATGCAGGAGCAACAACTGGAGACGTTGCGTCGTCTTTGTCACTACCCGAGTGACGGTTATGTGCCGCTGACCTACCCGTTTGTCTATGCTCTGCCCCTTCATTTGAGCAATATGCTGGATAGCCGCTTTCCCCTGTCCATCATCGGGACGGTACATATCAGATCGCACATTCGCCAAATTCGTCCGATCGGCAGCGGGGAACAAGTGCGCACCGTGTGCTGGATCGAGGGTCATCGCGAGACGGAAAAAGGGACCGAGTTTGACCTTTGCACACTGCTTTATGCGGGTGCAGATGTAGTCTGGCAGGGAACGGCGACGATGTTACGTCGGTTACGTCGCCAAGCTAAAGAGCCCGCACTACCGACCTCCGCGGTCCGTCCATCGCTCGACGGCGTCGGTGCCACTAGCGAAGTCTGGCGCCTGCCCAAAGGTTTGTCGCGACAGTTTGCCTTTGCTAGCGGTGATCTAAATCCCATCCATGTGTCGGCGCTAGCTGCGCGCCTTTTCGGCTTCTCTGGCGCGATCATGCATGGCTCGTGGGCAGAAATGCGAATGGCCGGAACGCAACCGGCACTGTGCCGACAACCGCACGTAGAACTACGCTGCGACTTTAAACAGCCGATCCAACTACCAGCCACCGTCATCTTTAGGCAGTGGCCACAGCGCAGCAATTCCGGCAGGGTTGAGCTGCGCTTACTCAACAGCTCTGCCACAAAACCACACGCCATAGGGATCTTTGGTCCCGAGGAGACAAACTCGTGAGTGATTATTTACTCGAAATAAGCCGACGCCCCCTTGCTAAACGTCTAGTACGCCAACTTAGACTACCGCTGCCGCTGCCGGAACCACTGGCCCGCGCATCAACCGTCTGGGCGGAACAAGAACTAAAAGGCCACACGAGTGCTGTCGGCGGGACTCGCGATTCCCAGCTTAAAACGGTCCTAGAATCGATCATCACCAGTGCCGGTGGCGAAATTGCCCCAAGCATCATGGGCAATCCCAAACTAAACTCCTTGGTCTTTGACGCGAGTTCGGCCACGACTGTAGCTGATCTCGGATCGCTCTATGACTTCGTTAGACCCCGCATCAGTCTTTTAGCAAGCAACTGTCACGTCGTAATCGTCGGCTTGGCAGCAAGCAACAAAGCCTCGCCTGAGGTGGCCGGTGCTAGCGCCGCGCTGATGGGCTTTGTCAAAAGCTTTGCCAAAGAACTTGGTCGCAAGGGTGGCACCTGCCAGTTACTGCTCGTCCGTAAAGGCGGCGACACTGTCCAGGCTCTAGATACACCGCTTAAGTTTTTCCTCTCTAAACGCAGTGCTTTTATCTCAGGCCAGTCTCTCAGTGTCGGGGCCACTCCTGCCTTTAGCCCTGCACCGATCGTCGGCTCTCTTACCGGCAAAGTCGCTTTGGTCACGGGCGCTGCTCAGGGCATAGGGGCGGAGGTAGCCCGCCGCCTAGCCGCTGAAGGGGCCACAGTTATCGGACACGACAGGCCACAGGAGAAGGCCAATCTAAATGCGTTAATGACCGAGATAAAAGGCTCCAGCTTGATCATGGACCTGCTCGACCCAGAGGCAGTGCCGAAGATTGTCAGTTACCTAAAGGCGCATGTTTCGAAGGTAGACATCTTGGTCAACAATGCCGGCATGACTCGGGATAAAACCCTGGCTCGTATGCCGCGCGACTGGTGGGACGACACCCTGACCATTAATCTGCAGGCCCCTCTCAAACTCAGCCAAGCCTTACTCGCTGCCAAGGGCGAACATGATCAGCCACTCATGCCTGCTGGTGGCCGCATCATCTGCATGGCCTCTATTGCAGGCATCGCCGGCAATGCTGGTCAGACGAATTACGCTACCGCAAAAGCAGGGCTAATTGGCGTTGTTAGGGCCCTAGCTGGGGCTACGGCTGCGGCTGGACGCGACATCACGGTTAATGCTCTGGCACCGGGGTTTATTGAGACTCGCATGACATCAGCCATGCCGACCGCACTCCGCGAGATCGCGCGCCGCTTTAATTCGCTAAACCAAGGTGGTTTACCAGTGGATGTAGCCGAGGCCGCTGTGTTTCTCAGCATGCCCGGGGCAGGCGGTATTAGTGGAGATGTTCTGCGTGTTTGCGGCCAAAATCTGATTGGAGCTTGAGTCCGACGGAAAAATATGGTCCTTAGGGTTGCTCGACGCTAAGATATGGGAATCAGCACCCAACTCAGCGTGCCAGCCCTCGCCAGGCAGATACAAGTACCCGTCGATACTCATCTGAATCGATGGCCTTTAAAGGACTCCGTGCAACTCACGTTTCGCTACATCTTTCGTCTCTGGTGGCCGCTGATGGCCACGTGGTTGCTGATGGCCATCTCCTGGCAGATTGTAGCCACAGTCGTAGCCAGCTTACCTAATCCCACCGTCAACCTCGCAGCATTCGGCGTTGCGGCAGCCATCGGGCTGATTATTGAAGCGCCGATTGTCATGATGACTAACGCTACCTCTGCACTTTGCCATGATCAGCAAAGTTATCAGTTGGTACGGCGGACTAATTACAAACTCAACGCGATTATAACCTTGCTGATCATCGTGATGGTCTACCCGCCACTTTACCGCTGGTTCACCGGCACCCTCATGAACCTCGACGCTGAGCTGGTCGAGACGTCCCGCGTGGCCCTGATCTGGCTTTTGCCCTGGCCGGCAGCAATCGGTTTTCGGCGCTTTTATCAGGGTATTGCGCTGTCCTCGGGAGCGGGGCGTCAAATCACCATCGGTGGCATCTCGCGCATGATCGCGACGATCCTGACCTGCTTTGTCACCAGTAAGTTTAGTGTGTTCTCTGGTGCGTCCGTGGGATGCGCCGGACTATCAGCCGGGGTGATTGCAGAAGCTTTAGCCGTTAGGTATCTGGCCAGGCACATGATCCATGCCGTTGCGACACGGCCCAACGGACCGAAACCACTGACTCACAAACGCTTCTGGACTTTTTATTATCCACTCATCATGACAGCCTTCATCTCACTTGGGGTCGAACCGATGGTGACCTTCTTCCTCGGACGCTCCAAGTCGCCGATTGAATCGTTGGCCGTGATGCCGGTCGTGAGCGCCTTCTATTTCAGCTTTTGCTCGTTCAGTTTAGCGCTACAGGATGCCATGGTGGCACTGCTCGGAACCAGCAGCGAAGCAAAAAGAAAACTACGTGAATTCACGATAACGATGACAGTGATACTGACGGCTTTCGTGCTCGTTCTAGCTTACACTCCAATCGCCAACTCTTGGCTGACGAGGATCTCTGGCTTGACACCCGAGATGACCGAATTTGCCCTCTTGCCTTTGCGCCTAGCTGCACCGATTCCGATTATATCGATGCTGTTCTGCTATCAAGTCGCAGTGAATATTTCAGAGCACCGAACGATCGCGATAACCATTGCCAGTGCCTTAGAGGCTGGGTTCATCGTGCTCTTAGTATGGATGGGTCTTAAATGGAGTGGCCAAACAGGCGCCGTCGTGGCGACAGCATCCCTCACTTTGGGACGCCTGATCTGCTCGCTTTATTTGCTGCGGGGCTCTAGTAAGCCGGAGCACAGCTCTGCACAGTCACCACTGATGCAGCTGCACTAAAAATCAGCCCTTATTTTGCGGCGAATTATCCAAGCGAAACCAATAATTGGCGACGCCGCGAGGAGAGTTTGCCGGATCTGCCGAATTACTGAGATGTAGAATCGTGCGCGCCGAAAGTTCTGCGCGCTTCACGAATTCGGACAAACTGAGGAAAGATTCTACTAATCGGTCCCGCGAGCCATCGGCAATTGCTTCTTTAAGACCTTCAGTTAATCGCTGCTTAAGCACTGGCCGCGACGCATTTACGAAGAAATAATCGGTGCTCGGGTATTGTAGCGATAAAGTGGGCTCGACAGTCAGGTCATACTGCGGCCGTTTAGCGACCTCTAAGTAGACTTCAAAAAGTGCTAGGGGAATATAATCGATACGACCTTTTTGTAGCATGCGAAAGAGCGCTTCATATTCATCGTTAGTGACCGCATTTAAGCCATTTTCTGCGAGCACATCTGCGACTTGCCAGCCTTGCACCACGCCGGCACGGAAAGCAGCCAAGTCATCCAAGGTCTTTACTCCGGCAAATCTTCCTTCATCACCTTTACGGATAATCAGTAAACGAAAGCCGTGTAGCCCCATGTGTACTGGTATGCGCACTGGCTCTGCATCACGTTCAATTGCTGTCGAAGTTACATTGCCGGCGATGTCTAACTGTCCACGAGCAAGAAGATTGAACTTCCGGGTGTGGGACATTTGATCCAACGCTTCGTACGTGCAACTGCCCTGAGCTTGATCTGATTTACTAAGCGCCAAGCGCATTAATCGGTCATAAAAAGAATAGCGATAATCATCTTTGGCAATATTGATCACTCTCACTTTGCATTGGCCCGTTTCATGAAGTGCCAGTGGCTGCTGTTGTAAATTGCCGGAGGACTGATGATTACCCTGATCGGTTAATGCCCTAGAAGAGGGCACACCCTTAGGTTTACACCCAACGGTTAAAATGATTCCAAAGAGACATAGGATTAAATGGTAACTCTGCATATCGTTCGCCTAAAGATTCAGTCGCATCAGTGAGCTTGTGAATATCAAATCATTAAGGCGAGCCTGTTGGCGCGCCACCTAATCCACCGAGTAGCCCGCCCAAACCACCAGCACCGCCAAGGAGAGAGCCAAGGCCGCCACCTGCACCACCTAAACCGCCGAGCAGCGAACCAAGACCGCCAGCTGCTCCACCTGCACCACCTAAACCGCCGAGGAGCGAACCAAGGCCGCCACCGGCGCCACCCAAAGGATTGCTACTGGCTAAACTTCCCGTCGGATTCGAGCCTGGGAAAGAACTTTGCGTGGATGGAATTGGGCTCGGGGCTGATACCACAGTCGGCGCTGGCACTCCCGTTTTTACTTTCGACGGACCAGCTGTATCAGTATCGCATGCGGCAGTTGCATCTGACGAGGAATCGCTCAGAGCCAAGGCCGCCGAATCTGTGCTGTCCAAAGAATCACAGCCACTCTGATCGTCCGATGCCCATTCAGCGTCTGCGTCACTTTCTTCGTCTACACTGTCGTTGTCGCCTAAATCTTTATTAACAGCTACCGCTGCTTTAGTCGGAGGAGCCGGCTCTGACGCGCAACCTGTGGAGATGGATACCGCACCCATTGCCAACACAAACAGCAGATTGAGTTTGGCAGGACGAATCGTACCTGAGACCGTTCCCGAGATCATTACTGAGATCATATTAAAGCTCCTCTAGTGAGTCACCAAGAGCGGTGACGTGAGATCACAAAAATCTCAGAGGAGGATTCGGCCATGGCATCCGAAAACTTGAGCAAAAAACAAAAGACAGAAAAAAACCCGCCTGTTACGGAATGTAACATGGCGGGCTCTTTGGACTATTCAGCAAAGGCTCAGTGACTTACTGGCCCGTCACAGAGACGCCATCAATCAGCACATACGGACTAGAAAAAGATCCACTGACGATTTCACTCTCTCGGCTGATACCGAGCACAGCGTCGGCAATGGCAAAAAAGTTACCAGAGATCATGGTTTCCGTGACACTACCGCGGTCCTCACCGTTTACATAAAGCCGACTGCTTTTGGCAACACCACTGAAATCACCTTTGATTGGATCTGAATTACCTGAAAAGCGATCTACAACTAGGAGCTGCGACTGTCCACCTGTGAGTTCCTTTAGTGGCACATTGCCAGGACTCAAAGATAGAGCGAATGGCCCACCAGACGTAGCCGTGGTTGTGGCACCGCATCGCTTAGCGCTGTAACAATCATGGAGATGACGCAATAACACACCGCGCTCGAGAATCGTCTGCGAGCGCGTCGGTACACCATCGCCGTCAAATGCTGTTGCCCCGGAAAAGCGTGGATCATGTGGTGAATCCGTCAGGGTAAAAGAATCGGCGACCACGCGCGTACCGACCGCTTTATCCCACCGACTCTTGCCGTCCATCACCTGACGACCACCCGCGTGATAAAGCATCATACCCATGAGTAACTCTTGCACAGCGCGAGGAGTTAACAAGATCGGACCACGGTAGCTTGGACAACGCACGGGTTTAATCATACCCAGCACGCGCTTAACGAACTGATCAGCATCTACCAAGCTACGCGGCAAAATGCCCGCCGCATTTAGCGAAAAATTGCCGTCATAATCAAAGCCTGTCACTTCACCCTCAGTGCGCCCCATTCCCATAAAGGACCAACTTGCCATCGTTTGCCGCTCGGCCTGACGCATTCCCGTGGTACTGCCCAGTGCATGAAAAGAGATATCGACCGACATCTCATAGCGCTCGAGCGCCAAGCGCTCGTCAGCACCAAGACGACCAAGCACTTCTTGCATAATCTCGCGCATCTGATCGAGTTCTACAGTGGCCAGCTTTTCCTCGTAGAGAAAATTCAGTGGTGACGCTGGTGGTGCTTCGGCCTTAGTGGCAAAAATGAGCGCTGGATCTGGCACGGAATATTTAGCTAAGGCGAGCGCACTTTCGACTGCATGTTTAATGCTGTCTTCCGTCGTGATATTGACTGACGCCGAGCCCTTTTTCTGATCTTTATGGACGACGATTCCAATGCTGCGCGAGGCCAAACTATTCGCGAGAGTAAACTCTTTGTTGTCTACCACCAATCGCTTCTGAAACGAGGCACCAGTGCTAATTTTAGCGGCATCAGCGCCTAGATTCTTGGCTGTATCTAGGGCAAATTCAGCTAGTTTATTTAGATTTGCGGCAACTTGAGTTAAGTCATCTACTTGTCCGGCGTCACTCATTGCTGCTCTCCTCCCACGGTGATCTTACAACGCACATACGGTCCGCCGGCATCAACTTTTGCCGCCTGCCCCTTGCCGCAGTATCCGGTACCTAAATCCCAGAGAAACTCTTGACTGACGGCATCGACCGTCTTCAACACGTCAAAGGCGATGCCGGATAAAGTCGCCTCGCGCAGCAGCTCAGTCTTCTTGCCATCTTTAATGCGATAAACATATCCAGTACCAAACATGAATTCACCGTTAGCGTCTGCCTGACCCGATCCGGCACCCTCGACTAAATAACCATCGTCTACCTCTGCAATCATGTCAGCGAGGTGGCGTGTACCCGGCATTAAGTAGGTATTGCGCATACGAATCAGTGGCTCGTCGTTGAACAACCAAGCCCGCGCATTACCTGTCGGCTGCACTCCGAATTCTGCAGCGGTCTCACGGTTATGTAAATACGACCGGAGGATGCCGTTCTCGATAATCACAGTATTTTCGGTCTCGACCCCTTCGTCGTCGAAGGGAAGATTACCGACCGCGTAGCCAGCAATCGTTTCGTTGCCGGAATCAGCCATCGTCACAAGGTCAGAAGCCACGCGCTGGCCGATTTTACCTTGCGCAACTGATCCAGCTTTGACGAAATCGGCCTCGACCGTGTGTCCAATCGCTTCGTGACATAGCAGCCCGACGACTGCCGGCGAAAGAATCACAGTCTTTTGTCCACCCTCGGGATATTTTGCCGCAAGCAAATCCACCGCGATCTTAGCCGTCTCACCCACGGCATCGTGCAGAGAAGGGTGTGCCATTAAGCACTCCCAACCGCCATTGACACCGGCGCCACGCTGACCAGTGGCACGCTCGCCGTCTTTTTCAGCGATTGCCGTTAGCGACAGCTCGGGCTGCGCTATGCGTAGCGAGCAGGCAGCACCATCGGAAGTCACAATCGACTTTTCTTCGATGATTTCGTTATAGCGGCACCGCGCCGTATGCATGTGGCTGGACGCCTGCGCCAGTTTGCGCTCGAGACTAACGATTTGGCCTAATTTATCGGCCAGCGGCATCGCTACGAGCTCGTTAAAGCCAGGACCGGTAAAATCCAAATGGCTAAGTCGACCGCGGGCCAAACTTAACTCTCCTTTAGCACGCACCTTTGCTAACGCCGAGGCATTGTACTGTGCCTGCCGAATAGCACGTTTAATTGCAGCTTCGCTGATATCAGCGGTTGCGGCAAAACCCCAGGCGCTGCCCACCAATGCCCTGACACCAACACCCTCGGTCACTGAATGATTGGCAACATCGACGCGCCCTTTTTGCGCGACAAAAGAATTGGACGTGCGTTTGTGATAGCGCAACTCAATAAACCCGGAATGCCCTGCGACAAGCTGCTGCAGTATTTGTTTCATGAAAAACCCTCATCTGGACGGCGTTACAAAGCCACGTCTGACGCAATGGTCCATTCTACCTGGTTCACCCTCTGGTCACCATCGAGGAGCGAGCGGCATTGCGGACGAGCTGTTAGGCTAGTCACGTTGACTTCCATTTCTCTAATGCTATTGTAGAAATAGAAGCTAAATTTACAATAGCGTTGTAAAAAAGGCAAGCCAATGAAATTTAAACGTTTTCTCCGCCAACCGGAGGACTCATTTCTATTGCTGGGACCACGAGGCACAGGGAAATCGACCTGGATTCAGGAAACCATCCCGGCAGCACTCACCTTAGATCTTTTAGAAAGCGATCGCTTTTTAGATCTATCGACACGTCCATCACTGCTGCGCAATCTTTGCGAACCACTCAAAGCCGGTGATTGGGTTGTGATCGATGAGATTCAAAAAGTCCCAGGCCTTCTCGACGAAGTCCACGGCATATACCAGAAAAAACAGCTGCGCTTTGCCATCACAGGCTCTAGCGCAAGAAAGCTTAAGAAGACACACGCTAACCTACTCGGTGGCCGCTTGCTCGACATGCAATTTTTTCCCCTCAGTAGTTACGAATTGGGCGATGCCTTCGAACTAGATCGATGTCTTAATTGGGGCACGCTACCGGCGATTGCACTCGACTATCAAACAGCAGTTCCACGCCTTGCTAGTTATTTAACCACCTACCTTAGGCAGGAGCTCCTTGAAGAGGCGGTTGTCAGGAACTTGGATCCATTCCGCAGATTCCTCGATATCGTCGGCCTGAATAATGGACAGCTTCTGAATAAGGAGGCTATTGGCCGAGAAAGCCATGTGAAACGCTCAACCGTAGATCACTATTTCGGCATCCTCGAAGACACGCTACTTGGCACCATGATTGGTTCATGGGCGCCAGGCCTAAAGGCTAAAGAGAGTAAGCATCCCAAATTTTATTTATTTGATCCTGGGGTTGCGCGAGCTTGCGCGGGGCTTCTAAATCAGCCTTTGGAGGCCGAATTCCTCGGATTTCAACTAGAGACTTTGGTACTCGCCCAAATAAAAACCTACCTAAGCCAGACATTTAAATTTTTCCCAATTTTTCACTACACGATCGCAGGATCGTATGACGTCGACTTCATCGTGCAAACAAAAAAACCGGTGATGGGCAAACCAGGAGAGCTGATCTGCATCGAGGTAAAATATGGGAAAAAGTATCGTTCGGAGTGGAGCAAGGGACTGCGTGATTTCGCCGCAGCGAGTAAAGACCTCATCGGAGCAAAACATATCGTTTACTGCGGCCCCGACAGGGTGAGCGATGATGGCGTTGAGATTTGGCCGATCAAGCAGTTCACCGACGCACTGTTCACTGGCCAGATCTTCCGTGAAAACTAGAAGTAATTGGTGATGTCATTAGCTGCAATCAGGTTCACTTAGCGGGATAGGTTTGAAAATTTTTCAAGTTTTCTCCCCCGGTTCCGATAGCCTAATTGAGGTCGGTTGCGCATTGTGTCAAATAAGGACCGTATTCCCGAACATGTTTAAACTGCGAAACATTTTCTCGATAGACCTGCGGTCATTGGCGCTATTCAGGATCACTATTGGCTCACTGGTGTTGATGGACCTATCCATACGTAGCCGGGACCTAACAGCCCACTACACCGATAGTGGGATCATGCCTCGCTCCCTCCTCGCCTCGTCCTTTGGAGCGGCCGTTGACACCTCTCTGTACATGATTAATGGTACAGAAACTGCCGCTATTTTATTATTCCTAGCTACAGCCATGGCAGCACTTGCTGTGATTTTGGGTCTACATACGCGCATCGCTACTTTCCTGGTTTGGGTACTGCTCATCTCACTTCACAATCGCAATACGTTAATCGAACACGGCGCTGACGTGATCCTGAGGATGATGTTTTTTTGGTCGGTCTTTTTGCCTCTGGGTAGCAAGTGGTCTCTCGACGCAATGCGCCGATCAGCCACCTCCAAACATGACTCAATAAAACATGGTTCAATCTATTCCTTTGCGTCGGCCGCGTTGCTCCTGCAAATAGTCTTCATCTACTGGTTTACTGCTGTCTTGAAGTCCGGCGAGCAGTGGCACTCACAAGGCAACGCCGTGTATATGGTGCTTTCCGCAAATCAATACACGTCTGAGATTGGGGAATTTTTTGTCACCTGGCTTAGACAGCACCAATCTATTGTGCCATTTTTGACCAGAGCGTCGTTCAATACAGAGCTGATTGCGGCCACGCTGCTTTTAGTTCCCCTATTCTCGGGATCACTGCGAAATATGGCGATTTTTCTGATCGCAGGGCTACATCTCGGAATCGCGCTATACCTTGATTTAGGCATGTTTCCTTGGGTCGACCTCGCAACACTGATTCCCTTTATACCGTCATCATTCTGGCAGATGTTTAGTAAATCCAAAGGTGACGATGACATACTCGTCGTTAAGAATAGCTCCCGGCATTTAATCTGGAACAGCTTGGCTCAGCTCATCGTAGTCTGCAGCTTCACCGCTGTGACCTTTGGCAACTTGACTACAGTTCCGCAGCTAAATTTGACCGCACCCAGTTGGTTTACGGATACGCTGAGACTATTTCGACTTGATCAGCGCTGGGCGATGTTTGCGCCAGATCCAATTGATTTCGGTGGTTGGTTTGTGATGTCGGGCAAACTAGCTGACGGACGCCAGATCGATCCGTTCCGGTTACGTGGAACCGAGGCACCAAGCTGGGATAAACCACGACTAGTTTCTTCCACCTACCGCAATGAGCGCTGGCGTCTCATTCTCACCGCCATGTCGATCGCGGATTTCCAAAGTTACCGCGATGTATTCATGAGTTACATTTGCAGAAACTGGAATCAGACCCATTCTAAAGCGCAGCGCATGAGTACCCTGGAAGTGTATTTTATGCGAGAGACCACCGCTCTGGACTATAAGATCCCGGAACCTAAAAAAGAGCTAATGTCCCAGCGGCAGTGTGACGGTGCTTAATGACGCCGGAGCCCGGCTGCGCTGCAGTGGGCGACCATAAACAACCAATTCTAAGGCCTAATCTGACAACGAAACAGGTGATCCACGCGCTTGTATACGCTTGTATACGCTTTCATGATCCCGGCGTTAAAGGAAGCACCCGAAAATACCGATACGTTGATCGAGTGTTTGGGTTCGACCATTACCTGGAGAGGCATCATGAATAGGAAACATGTCGCTAGGGCCGTCACCTTAACTGCCATCTGCCTGTTGCCTATTCGTTGTGGTGCGACTCTAGGTAGCAACTCTACTAGAACTCAACCAGGAAACTGCACTGCTGCAACGCAAGGCGTCCAGCCTGACTCTGCAAACTCGGCAGGGCCAGAAGGCGGAACTCAAGCTCAGCTTAACTGCTCAGCCAATCTTACGGCTCCCAAAACGACAGCTCCCTCGTCGTCCCGTGATTATAGAACGACGGCTCCCACACAGCCGCCAGTACTGGGTACCACAGCTCCGGTGGCATCTACCGGGCCAACTTTAGTACCGCAGACTACCGCGCCAACATCGCTACCGGGGACCACGGCACCGAGCACAACGGCTCCAAGCAACATCACTTTAGGCACAACGGCACCGAGCACAATCGCACCGAGAACAACCGGTCCGGGCACAATCGCACCAAGAACAACTGCTCCGTCCTTACTCCCGCAGACCACAGCACCTGTCTCAGCTCGCTGAGTTAGCGGTATTTTTTGAGAGACCAGGCACCACTTGAACAACTCGGCTATGTAATTCCGAGCTGTTTCCCGCAGTGCCTGACCCCATTAAACCCCCATTAAATTTGGTTTCGGCTCATCGCTGAAGATCGGTACCTGTAATGTCTTGCCGCTGCGTGTGACACCGACATGCTGCACCGCTTGGGTCATGGAATCTTCCTGTGGTCATCGCGGTGCGTTTTATCAATCGTGTGCCATAGTGTCCAACGACATGTACCTGATTTTTGGGCATGTCGGAGTGGGCACCACAGCACCGAGCACGATTGGACCGGCTACCACCGCACCGACCATGTACCCATGAACTACGGCACCTAGCTCAGCGCGTTAAATTTTGTAATACTTGCAAAAAAATCCCGCGGGCCTTAGCTCGCGGGATTTTTTCACTTAGCTTCTTTAAGCTTCAAGCTCGACTTTTCACAGGACATAGTCAAACTGCAGACCTACACTCCACAAATTACCGTTGCGGTACTCACCGTTCAGTTTTTCACCCGTTGCAGCTTTAGTCACAGTCGGCGCGTTGTTCACGAGGACATCCGAAAAGCCCAAATTGATCTTATATTTTTCTGTCTCATAGCCAGTACCAAGGCCAATCACTTTTCGGTCAGCATCGGGCAGTGAGGGGACGCGATGCTCGGCATCCGGAGTTGGCGACTGATCGAAGGCAAAACCAAAGCGAACTGGCACCTGAGCTGTCACTTTGTAAGCGGCACCAACGCCTGCCCGGATCGTATTCCGCCAGTTTAGTTCCGTCACTTTCGTTGGTGTATTGTCGCCAAAGTCGTAGGCGAGTTCTTTGAAGCTCGACCAGGCTGTGTACGTCACGTCTGCCGACAGAGTCAGGTTATCGTGATTGTGTGCCACGGCGAGTGATGCCTGTCCTGGCATCACAGTATTACCCTGCACGCTGCTGTTTGTCAGCACACCGCTTGCTGCGAAAAATTCTGTGTTCTTGTATTCAACATTACCGGTGACTTTATGTTTAGATGCCGTTCTAAAGTTAAAGCCGACTTTGAGATCATTGCGCGGCTTATACAAAACGCCGAAACCCAGCACGTAGCCTGTCGATTTGCCGGTGATTTTCGATTCACCGTCGATAGTTGCCTGGGATGCGCAGCCAGCAGAGGCATTCGCATCCGCTAAGCCTTTGGCCTTGAGCGACGCGAAACAGACATTGAAATTATTAATTTTGGATCCCAGCTCAAGAGCCAGGCTTTGGTAGCCTAGAGTAGCACCGACGCTTAGTTGCTCGTTAATTCGATAGGAGATCGAAGGTGCAACCTCCTGCACCACAAAAGAACCTTTCGTAAACTGATAACGACCTTTCCAGGTTGGCTCGTATGAGAGCTGCATTGCATAAGGAACGGATACGCCCACCCCGTATGCCAAATCACCAGCATGGTAAATATAGTAAAGATTTGGCAACGTCGCCTTGCCACCAAAATTACCACCGTCGCCACCGGACATCGCTTTACCCGTGGCGGTGGTGGAATTACTATCTCTAAAATTGTTTCGTAAACTCATATAGGTTGCTGATGCCGAGACTATCTGACCATCTTGCAAATTGGTCATACCGGCTGGATTGTAAAAGGCAGTCGCAGGATCAGATGCAGTTGCCGATGCTCCCGCGTGAGCCGTACCGAGCCCCAGCGCACCCTGTTGGTGAGTTAATCCACCCGCAGTTGCCAAACCTGACCATACTGACGAACTAGCCAGGACAACACAAAATCCGAGTAGCTGACCCGTGACGGTGAATCGCAGAGCCATTTGAGTCTCCAGTACATTATGAAATTACATGTAACTTCATAATACCCTGGAGCAATCTAGCAAGTCACACACGTACCTATGTGTTCCACCGAGGGGAGGGATGCACCCTATTAAAACCAGTATTTACAGACACTTACTAGAAGTGCCTGACCCCATTAAATAATTTTTGCGGGTGGATTTGCCAGCATCGCCGCGGGTTGTTGACCGATGGCTTTACCGACAGACTCGACTATGCCTGCTTCCAAACTGCCCACTTTACCGGCGCCGTTCATACCAAGCTTCTGCGCTTCGGCACTGGAGAATGTTGGAGCCTGTCCAGGACCCTCGGCATACATATTTTTGGCACCGTCTGCGATCAGCAACTGTTGCTCCGGCACGTTCACGTATGGGCAGCTATCACCCGATCCCTTGATGATAAATGTCAGAGTCGACACGTGCTGATTGTCATCCCCCCAGTTCTGGCTACGGTTACTGCAAGTGCTAAAGTGTATGATGGCGTCCTGCTTCGAATCCAATGCTGCCCGAGCGATATAAAAAGCTCCGGCCAGAGCCTGTGCCGTTTCTGTTACCATATTACCCGTTGCACCAGTAGGCGTACGCAAGGCATCTGTTGCATGGAAATCGAAAGAATTCAGGCCACAGCCCCCAATATAAGCCAACTTGGCGCTAAAGAGATCCGCAAACATCATCATGCCGGCAAGTCCGTTCATCTTACGGGCGCCGTAAGTCATAAACGAAGCATCCGCGACAGGACCATATTGCTGAATTTTGGAAAGTTGCTCTTTCAGTAACTTATGGGCATCGAGCATTTGTGCACGGACAGCTGTTACCGCCGGCGATCCAGTGAGATCATCAAAAAGCTCAACGGGATTGGCTTCCCTCTCCCGCGACATATAAGTCCCTGGTACGGCAATCGCCCCCAAGAACTCCTTCACTGACCTAGCTGGTATCTGCACAGCACCGCTTCCATCGTAACCATTACCGTCAATCAGCACAGAGCCGACGGGACTATAATTTGAGAAGCTTTGCTGCATCACATACTCGAGGTTGCCCGATCCAGGAATCACCGCATTTTGATGCACGCCTTGACTGCCAGGCATACCAACGGCTGCGATCACAGAGACATTTTTTAACTCAGCAGGAGTCAAAGCTGCTTTGGTTGGAGACGCCCCAAAGGCAGTGGTCGCGTCGATTTTACCGGTGGTAAAAATATCGTAAGCCCATTTATTCAACCGATTTAATGGCGCCGGAGCCTGCTCGTGCATACTTTTAGCCAAACCGGTCATGGCTCCAGGACTTACGCTACCATTGCCAAACTGCAGGTACTGATTTCCGTAGTCGCCGAGATAAAGCTCGTTACGAATGTCATGAGACGTCCGGTAGAAAACGTGGAATACAGCAGGCTTCGACGCGTCCGCCGCCATTGCCTGACCGATATTAAGCAGGGACGGCCCGCCCCGCAGAGCGTCGTTTATGACGTCAATTGCGTTGAGCGGCTGCATGCCCGAGCGGGCTAGTGACTCGCGCACGAACGCACCCACTTGGCTCATCCCACGATGTTTCAAAAAGCTGAAGGCTCCGTAGCCAAGACCACCGATCAGAGCATTTTGAAGGAACGCACGGCGCTGCATGATCAGTTGGTCCTGCGGCGATCCTTGCGTCGATTTCTCGTTCTTATGGTTTGGTTTACGCATGGCATCACCCCCTTACAATTTTGAATTAGCAGCAAATGCTGCAGAACCAATCATGGTAGCGATCGCTGCACGAGCTTCCGCTGGACCCTTAGAGCAACTAGATTGTAATGCGTTAGCCGCAGCGCTCAGCGCGGCCGGCTCGTACTGACTGAGACAACCGCCGAGTAATTTAGTGGCTGCTTCGATAGTACCACAAAGGGCAACAGGGTCGGGGACTCCATGGGCGTAGACATCGGCCACTTCTGCAAGCGCAGACAGGTAGTCGGGATTTAGTGTATTAGCGAGTGTCGCAGTGCGTGCCGCAGATTCCGGATCCCACAAGCGGCTTTTATTGCCGTCCAGAACATTCATCCCTTTGGGATTGGCAGCCCAGTCACATTTATCAGCACCGAGAATAGCCTTTTTATCGGCCGGCAGCGCGCCCATGTTTTTCCCCTTTGGACACACACCAGGAGTAAACATGTCACTAGTGACGATACCAAGCCCAGCGCCCAGGCACTGCTCAGTCGCGCTCTTCAACTGGAGGTAGTTCTTAACCGTAAATCCGGCACCATCAACGCTCTTATAATTATCCGTGATCGTCGCGACGTTATCGCTACGAATGGACCCATTATAAGCTCCTTTGTTAGCTAACTTGTTAATACCGGAAGTTCCAGAGCTTCCGGATGAACAACTCAAAACCAAACTTAGGGGCAATAGAGACTTAAATAGACTTCTCACAGCGGACCTCCCTTGCGACTAATTCCCACTAGACGCCGCACAGGCAAAAGTCTGCGTATTGAAGAACGCTTCGACCATTGGCAATAGCATGCCATTATCTTTCGTATACGCACTGGCTACTGCAGTCACGATCTCCTGGTTAGTTGTGGACAAGTTTAGTAGCACCTTTGGAAAGTAGCGGGATAGTCCGTTTACTAGGACTTTGCCATCACCCACCATAAATTTAACTAAATCGCCGATATTTGAAATGTCTGCAATTTTTTTGCCGCTGCGGTCCTTGATACACTGAGCACCGAGAGTATTATTTTCGTCGAATAGTGACTTCAAAAAGGCCGCGTCAACCTGCTGCGCTGGCCCCGTGATGTCTGCGCCGTTAACAATCCCTAGAGCAGTTGCCGTCTTCAGCATGTCCTTGTATGGGTTGTTATCAGCCTGGCCATTTTGCGGCTTATTGAAGGCAGATGCCGGATAAAGTAAACCGAAGTCATCAAATGGGCGGAACACATAAGACGCGACGTTTAGATACTTGTAGAGGTGACACCCCTGACAAATGGCGCCACTACGGGGAATCGCCATCGCACCACGGGGGGCCTTAGCTCCGTCCAATTGTTTGTCATCGTCAGCCACCATTCGCACGTCTTTAGTGGTCACACAGTCCGGTACTGGGTCTGGCTTTTGCCCTTTCGGGCCGTTAGTCTGCGCCATCAGCGATTGCCCAGCTATCACAGCAAATATGGTGCCGCCACGGCGGTAATTATTATTGTTGTTCAAAAAGCTGGTATTTGTTGAGTTCAGATAAGCTACGGTACCAAAAAAGTTACCGCGTTTGGCAGACAGGTCGCATTCCGACCAGGTTTCCGCTGGTGGTGCTGTGCATGGACCGTCTCCATTAAGCGAATAAAGCGGGGCGGTATTTGCTGACACCTGAACTTTAGGCATCAAAAGGATATCTTTATAAGACTTGCCTTCGACGTACTTAAGCAGCATCTGATAAAATTCTTGTTTTAAATCATCTGCTGCAGCCTGGTTGAGACCAAAATTCTTTGGCGCAGCAGTGATGGCTCCCGCGTTACTGATTCTCTGCGCAAGAAGTCGGAGTCCACCACCAGGATTGGTGAGAAATTCCTTCTTCAACTGTGGGTCCTTGAAAATCGCGGCCGTCAGCTCACTACGACGAGCATCGGTCACCGGCTGATCGAGCTCGGCAACTGGTATTTTGTTAATCTCTGCGCTGGTCGGCGGCCGTCCGATTGCTGCGAGATATAGTCGATTTATAAAATCCCGACCGCGCACAATCTGCCCGCATTGATAGGTGAGGTTGATCGGCACCTCGCTACCAAATTGCGAGGCTCCGCCATAGATACTCTCTGCACCGGCAACTGCAGTCGGTACATTTTCACGGTACCAATTAAGCAGCTCTCCTAGCTGCTCCATTTTTTCTTCCGCTAAAGAGGGAGGCATCGGTGTAGGTTGTTGTCCGACAGGAACATTTTTAAAACGATGAACCATCGTTTGATAGACGTTTGAGCTACTTTCCATCGCACCCAAACTGGCTGCCGACAAATCCTTCTCTTCTGGCATTTCCCAAGTCAGAGCAAGTGGCATTCCAGGAGAATGACAGCCACCGCATTGTTCCACCATAAAAGCTACAGCGTCTGCCTCGCCAAATACCCTCTTAGCGTCCCCATCTCCCTTGATATTTCGTGCAAGATTTTTCTTTAAGTTAGTATTTCTGACTGACTTTACCGTGGGCTTACTTTCGGCACAGTGACTCAGCGCCAGCAAAGCTAACAAAGGGAAAATTTTTTGCATCAAACGTGATGCCATCTTTACCCACCCGATTCGCTAGAGGTCGCTTCTGTCGCCGATTTTGCATCTTTCGCGCCCAATACGAGGGCGGCAATACTACCTGAATCAAGTAATCCGATTAACGGATCGCTAGGCGCTTTCGCCTGTGCAGATTCGTAAAAAAGTGAGATCAGCTTCACCTGGCTGTCGTCCGAATTGGTTGTGAAGCTTTTCTCACTCCAGGTACTGACTCTAAACGTTAAAAGGCGCTTAGATGTGGCAAGCCAAAAGCTGACGTCTGGGGCAGCCTCGTCCATCGTGCCAGCGCCTAAAATGGTTTCGTCACTGTCAAACGGACGGCTTAATTTTATTTTTTTACGCCCCACAGACGAATCAGCCCAAGTAAATACCAGTAGGCTGTCCTTAGTTAATAGATACAACTGTGTGTCGGTTGCGGCTGCTGGTACAAGTTCTGCCGCATCGCTTACCAGATCGGAAACGGACACCTTACTGAGGTTGACCTGACCGCCACCCGCGGCGGTTTTATTGCGACCGACCGTCCCCGCTGTGGGTGAGAATTCCCACACATACTTACTCGATGTAGTTAGCGAGAACACGCTCTCATCGCGGTTTGGATAGAGTGGACTGATTTTCGTCACTGTCGACTTCTCAATATCGACAACGTAAGCACGACCCTTTTTTGTTGAGGCAACCACATTATTTTGCCCGTTGCGACCGAGCGTCACCACAGAGTCACCGTCGTCGGTAGCAATCTGCTCCGAAAAATTACCTGACTTGCCTAAGTTCAGCTGGGATGACAATGCTCCCTTCGGCACAGTCGCAATCGGTTTCGCCGCGTCACAGCTAACCAAAAGCACAAACGCCGGCGCCATCACTGCCAGTGCGGCTGCGCGGGATACTCTCTGTAATTTTGTCGCATTCCCCACCGGCTAGCACTCCAGCTTCTAAGAAATTCTAGTTCCATGAGGTACTATCGGTCGCCCCCCAGCAAAACTTTATACAAAGTATTAAAATAGCACCAAATACCCGAATTACTTTGGGTATTTCCAAGTGAGTTTTTAGTTATTTGAGGCCGCACAGGCAAAGCTTTGGGTATTAAAGAAGGCCTCAAATATTGGCAACAACATCCCGTTGTCTTTCGTGTATGCGCTGGCTACTGCCGAGACAATTTCCTGATTAGTGGACGACAGGTTGAGCAGTACCTTCGGCAGGTAGCGAGAGAGGCCGTTGACTAACACCTTGCCGTCGCCAACCATAAACTTCACTAGATCCCCGATATTGGAAACGTCCGCAATCTTCTTACCGGAACGGTCTTTGATACACTGCGCTCCGAGCTTGTCATTTTCCTCAAACAAAGCTTTCAGTATGAAAGGCGTTACTGGCTGTGCCGGTCCTGTCAAATCAACGCCGTTCAGGATGCCGGGTGCCGTAGCAGCATCAACCATATCCTTGTACGGATTGTTAGCCTGCCCATCATCGAACGCCGTTGCCGGGTACACTAAGCCGTATTCGTCAAAAGGCCGAAAGACGTATGAAGCCACGTTTAAATATTTATAAAGGTGACACCCTTGGCAGAACGCGCCACTCCGCGGAATAGCCATCGCTCCCCGTGGCGCTCTCGGACCATCTGGCTTGGTCGGATCGTCAGCAGCCATCCGAACATCTTTGGTGGTGACGCAACTTGGCATAGGATCTGGCTGTTGCCCCTTAGGAGCATTCGTTTGCGCCATAAGTGACTGCCCTGCCAGTACAGCAAAGACGGTTCCGCCGCGGCGGTAGTTATTATTTGATGAAAGAAAACTTGTGTTTGTTGAGTTGAGATATGCAATCGTACCGAAAAAGTTGCCCCTCTTGGCCGACAAGTCACATTCGGACCAAGATCCGGCAGCGGGGGCTATACAAGGAGCACCACCATCTTTAGCATAGAGAGGCGCAGTGTTGGGTGACACTTGCACCTTTGGCATTAAGAGAATGTCTTTATACGATTTGCTCTCAATATATTTCAGTAGCATCTGATAAAATTCGTTTTTTAAATCATCTGAGGCCGCTTGGCTAAGCCCGATATTCTGCGGCGAGGGTCTAATTGAAATCGCGTCGCTTAATCTTTTGGCGAAGAGTTGTAGACCACCGCCGGCATTGGTCATAAATTCATTTTTCAGCTTCGTGTCTTTGAAAATTGCTGACGTCAATTCAGATCGCCGACTATCCGTCACCGACTGCTCGAGCTCTGCGGCTGGTATTTGACTGATTTCAGCGGTAGTTGCAGGACGACCAAAAGCGGCAAGATATAGTCGGGTGATGAATTCCCGACCAGTGACAGCTTGCCCGCATTGATAAGTAAGATTAATTGCTACCGTGCTACCAAATTGAGAGGCGGCGCCATAAATACTTTCCGCGCCGGATACCGCCGAAGGAACGTTCTCGCGAAACCATTCGAGCATTCTACCCAGCCTAACCTTTTTGTCCGCGGCCACTGTGGGTGGCATCGGTGTCGGCTGCTGCCCTTCAGGTGCGTCCTTAAAGCGATTGACCATAGTTTGATAAACGTTAGCGCTGGTATCCATGCCAGCCAACGTTGCTGCCGATAGTTCCTTGGCATCGGGCATCTGCCACGTAACAGCCAGGGGAGCGCCTGCAGCATGACAGCCGCCGCAATGTTCCACTAGATAGCTAACTGCCTCGGCCTCGTTAAATGGATGGTCCAAGGAACCGATACCTTTACTAGACTTCAAAGTACCAGCGAGCGGCAAAGGGTTAGGCTTACTGCGACCGCAGTTAACCAGCGCCAGCACTGTCACCAGTGCTAACAGCGAATTAAATTTCACCATCGTTCGTAACCGCATCTAGCCTCTCCGGCAACTGAAGACCAACCACTACTCGTGGCTGTCACCTAAAAGAATTTTAGTACCCCTTACGACGGATCGGTCGGCAGGCACAGAAACTTGAGGCAAATATCTAATAACAGGCTAAATAAATGAATTCTTTTGACTTTTTTCAAGCTCATGGATGCCTCTAGTAGGAATGAAAGTTTGGCATTTTCGATGCTAAACTCTGAGTTCACCCTGAACGAAAGTGCATACCCCAATGAGGCATGTCTGGACGTCATTTATCGTGGCATCAACACTCACTACGACCAATTGTAAAACCGCCGGCAAAGAGCGGCCCAGTGAAGCCAAAATAATTGGTGGCCAAACCAGTCACAGACTGCCACAGGTGGGAATGATCAAACGCATGGGAGGCGCCTACTGCACAGGCACTCTAATAACCCCTGACACTGTAGTGACGGCAGCCCACTGCCTTGTCGAGGCAGAGTCTGGCGACTTTAGTTTTGTCATGAATTCAGACCAGGATAGTACTGGAGTTCAATTAGCGGTTGCGTCGTTTAAAATGCATCCCAAATACGATCACAAAACAAATAACTACGATATAGGCCTCATCAAACTCGCGTCAAAAGCTCCCTTTTCGCCTCTTGGGGTGGTGAAACAACTAGATCCTATAACCCTCATTGGCCAAAAGCTTACAGCTGTCGGGTACGGCCGTGCTAAGAAGCCATCTGAAGCTAGTATTGAAAGTGCAGGCACGGGCATCAAACGCGAGGTCGATCTGACTGTAACTGCGGTCAACGACAGCAAGATTCGTGTTGAGGAACCGAGTAAAAGTGCGTGTAATGGCGACTCAGGTGGCGCTTATTTGCAGATCTCAGCGAATGGCGAGCCACTGTTGGCGGGAGTCACATCTTGCGGGGATGCTGATTGTTCGTCGTATGGCGTGGCGACACGTATCGATGTCTTTCTCGACTTTCTCGGACTTGCATCTGGGCGAAGTGACATAGTGCTTAAAAATGCCTGCGATAGTTCGTACAATGAGGGTGTCTGTGATAACGACACAGTTAAAATTTGTCGCAATGATTGCTATGAGCTAATTCTCAAGGAGCAGCGTTGTCAGGCGGGAAAACGCTGCCGTAAAGATCCTTTCAATGGATTGGCTAGCTGTTACGATCCTGCGCTGCAGCAAAAAATAAACTTAACATTCAGACAACTGAAAGTTGTTGAAGGACGCTACGAGTCTGGCGCACCACTGACCGATCTATATTTATTTCTGGATCGCTCCGATACCAAAGATCAACCGCGCATGGGAGAGCACTCGCTCCTAGTTACACCCTCAGGATCACTAGAAATTGAGCTAGAGCTGGGAGACCATCGCTTTGAGGGCATCATATTCCAAGGATCTTCGGGCGTGGCCTACGTCCCAGCGAGATCTTTCAAAGTGGACCGCAACTCGAGTGAACTCTCCTTTACCCTACCAACGGACATAGTGCAGATCGAAGTGCCTGATGATGTAGGGTTCGATCATGCAGTCTACATAACCGGACAAGGAGACCTCCTCGGCAACTGGCAACGTGGCGAAAAGCTCCGCTACAACTCAAAGAAGAAGGCTTGGATTTACACTGGCACCCTAGCCCGCAACCTCGAGTTCAAACTCTTTAAGTCCGCATGGGCTGACGACACGCATATAGATTTGGCTGGTCGGTCTATCGCCTGGGAGGCACTCCCGGGAAATCATAGGGTGGGCGAGGGAGGCTTACCTTACAATGGCGGCTTTCAACACAAGATAACCGGCCGCTTTCGTTAGGGTACACCCGGGCAAAGGCAGATATCTCGATAACTACCGACTGACTCTCCATAGCGCAATAGATCCATCTTTATCACCGCTGAGTATGTATTCACCGGTAGGGTTCCATTCGGCGGCATATACCGCACTCTTGTTTACTCCTGCAGCAAATGGCACTTCACTATCCGCACTCAAATCCCAGATGCAAATGACTCCACTGCGATCAGCGGCGAGCAGCCTCTTCCCGCTTGGCGCGAAATTAGCTGTTGATATCACACCGCCAGGACCTACGAGCTCGCGTGGTGTAGTCCCATGCGGCCCTGCTCCCAGAAAGCTCCATACATTGATGGATCCCCCGCTTGCTACAGCAAGATGCTCACTTTTTTGGTCCCACGCTAAAACCGTAACCTTTTCCCGGTAACCAGACATTTCTACAGCGTCATTATCGCGGTCCAAAGTCCAGACTCGCACTGACGAGCCCTGACAGCCTATGGCTGCTGACGAGCCGTCTGGAGACAGCGCAAGTTCAAGCATCGCATCTGGGTAGGCAAAGTATCCAATTTCCGCGCTGGAATCAGCAGCAACACCAAGCCTGGACGCCTTACCATTGGTCGTAATCACCAGCTCGCGATTGTTTCGCCATGCAATGCCTGTGATGGTGGTCTCATACTCAGCGACCTGCCGTACCGATTGTTCACCGATATCTTTTGCGACGAACAAGCGCTTTCCCATCGCAGCAGCAAAACCCCCGTCTAAATCCCAGACAACTCGTTCAACCCATTGTCCCCCCAACTGATGAGACACAACAAGCTGCAGGTCACTGGATCGCCAAATCTTGACCGTACCGTCCTGTCCAGTAGTCGCCAAATTCATGCCATCAGCAGCCCAGGCAAGTGACAAAGCGCCAGATTCGTGGGCCAATACCGACAAATGTGATTCAATAGATTTCGGTGAAGTCAAATACAACATGCCGTCTGCAGTTAGTACAGCTACTAATTTACCACCGGGATTCCAGGCAATGTTCAAAACTGTTTCCGAAAAAAAGCAACGCTGAACGGGGTGAAGTCGCTGCACAGAGACTTGCCGAGCCTCACTCATACCATACACCTCTTCAAACCATCGGTTAGGGCATCACCGTCGAGATTCTTACCGACAAATACCATTTGATTTAGTCGTGGTCGCGCCCCCCAAGGCTGATCTGGTATTCCATCAAAAAGCATATGCACACCGTGGAACACAAACCTGTTGGGCTGATTTTGGATGCTGACAATGCCTTTCATCCGAAAGATATCTGCACCCTTTTCGCGAAGTAGCGTAGAAATCAAGAGATTTAGCCTGTCTTGCCTGAGATCGCCGGGGAATTCGATTGATACTGAAGAGATTTCAGAGTCATGTTCGTGCTGCGCATTAAAAACCTTAGCGACCTCAGGCATGACCTCCTCGCCATCCAGTTCTATACGTAAATCGAATTCATCCGGCCGATGCTGGGTGAAAAGCTGATAGTGGCCGCTGACTCTCACGTCGACGCTAATTGACATTTTTGATGTGCATTGAATCTCAATTAATCCATGCCCGGGCTGTATAGTTTGGCCGTCTTCAATACGATCAAATGAATCTGCTGAAAAATGAACAACAGCTTCCTCACGCGACCTAAATTGAGCATCCTCACTTAAATCACTAATCGGGATCAAACAAATATCCATAGTTTGGTCTGGACCCAGACCCAGCTTCATCTCGTATCGGGCCGCTTTAAGCTCGAAAACACCAGCCCACTCGAATGGAACCTCCGGCTCGAGAAACTCAGGCTTAACATCTAAAATTCTATTTAAATCGAAGGCTCCGATATCAAGAACGCTATCAATGGGAAGCTCAGAATTTTTTGTCAAATGGAGCTTTGCGATTTTATTAACGCTGCGAATCTTAGCTTCAATTCTTGATAATTCTAATGTCGATACCAAGTCAGTCTTATTTAGAAGAATTACGTCCGCAAAAGCAATTTGTTCCTTGACCTCATCATTAGTCTCCCAGTGCATGTCCATGTGCTTGGCATCGACGACGGTGACTATGCCATCGAGCCTCCACGATTCTTGCATATCTGGATCCACGAAGAATGTCTGAGCTACGGGAGCTGGATCAGCAAGCCCATCCGTTTCGATGAGCACATAGTCAAACTTATGTCTCCGCTTCTGCAAGTTCCCCAAGATACGAATTAAATCACCACGAACGGTGCAACAAATGCAGCCGTTATTCATCTCAAATATTTCTTCATCAGCGTTGATGACAAGGGCGCCATCAATCCCAATTTCACCGAACTCATTCTGAATAATTGCAATCCTTTTTCCATGCTGTTCCGTCATGATTCGGTTCAGAAGAGTTGTTTTCCCAGCTCCCAAAAAACCGGTAAGCACAGTTACTGGAATCCTCTGATCAGTATTCGAATTCATTCGCTCCCTCCAAATATCTATTTTGATCAAATGTTAATTATCAATACTATTCCTGTTGTCAGGAACTAAAGAAAATCAGGCGGCAAAAGACCAGCATGCTGTAGATTCGCGGCGGTCAACGCCTCATTTGGCTTATCTAAAGATACAACTTGCCCAGATCGAAGCAGCATAACCCTATTTACTCGACGAGGAACCAGGTGCAAATCATGCGAAACCCAAATCACTGAAATCGAATCTCTTGCAGCATATTTTTCAAGTGTATTGATCAAACTATGACTAGCCATGGGATCAAGGCCGGAAGTCGGCTCGTCACAGAGCAAGATCTTTGGTCTAGTTGCTAACACTCCTGCAAACGCAACGCGCTTTTTTTCGCCAAACGAGAGCCTTGACAGAGGTTGATCTGCTAATGCTGCAATTCCAAGTTCCGTAAGCATAAAGTCAGCTCTTTCGTTAGCTTCATCACAAGCAATACCACGATGAATTAATCCCCAGATGATGTCTTCCCGCGGAGTTGAGGCACAAAATTGATCATCTGGATTCTGAAACACCAATCCGATTTCAGATCTCGATACTCGCCAACGCACCTCATCCTTATCCCCAACCAATATCCTCCCAGTGGATATACGCTGCAATCCACATACGGCGCGAAGTAATGTCGTTTTACCGGACCCACTAGGGCCGGCAAGAAACAGCCATTCCGCAGCCATCAACTGGAAACTAATTCCCAATAAAATAGGTTCACTACCTTCCCTTAGAACCGTCACATCTGTAGCCGATAGTGCGCATTTTTCGCTGCTCGATGCAAGGTGTCGATTTGGCGAATAGCCACTACATCTATACAACCCGGCACAACTACCTAGGCGCAAAGCCTGAGCATCTGCCATTATTTCGGCGCGGCACAAAGATGCCACCAACCCGTTGGCCAGCGCAGCAGCAACAATGTTCGGCCTGCGACAGCGCCGCCCAACCCGCACAAAAACAGCATCAAAACACAGACTAATACGGAAGATAAGCGTATCACCGTGCAGAATTCCATAATCAATAAACTGGCACAGGTGCGAGAGCCTACCGCCTCTTATATGCCTTTTTTTCAACTGAATCCAAGAAACAGTCCCACCGAACCAAGAAAGCAAGGTTGTACATGCGACGGCCCGAAGCAAGACGGTAAAGAAAGATTCCAAATGTAGAGAAAAAATCTTCGATACCAGCACCAACAAGCCAAGATTAGCCATCATTGCAAGGGGCGGAATAAATCTTACTCGCGCCACATGCTCTACCAGCATCGCAAGTCCCCCAATGCCCGCTACCACGGAGATAATTAATGGATCCATCGTCACCACAACATTTACTAGACCGGCAACTAACAGTAGCAGCCTTGATTCGCTTCCTAGGGGCAGTCGGCTATGGCCGCGAAACATTGCACCAACAGGGTCAAGTGACATGGCTTTTCACCCCAGAAAGGATAGATTCCCGGCACTGATTTCTCCAATTAGCAAATGCACGCCCAGCGATAAATCCAGCCACTAAAAACCCAAGCGAGAAGATTGCAAGTTCCACTTCACCAGAGATCCACGTTATTAAAACGTCTTTCTTAGCGCCTAATCTAACCGCTGTTTCGACAAACAACTTATCGTCGAGACCTTCATACGACGCGCCGTATGCGCGTTGCGATGCAGAAAAGCCAAGAATGACTGCGCTTACAAACCCTGTTGCAGCACGAAGCCCAGCACTTAAGTTAACTGGCTGCACCGGAGCTATGGGAGGGCACAGAACATTTCCAGGCTGATGGGACAATCGCGTGATTACTCCAGCACTGACTATTGCCTCGAGAAGAGAAAGTGGCCCTTGGACAGGAAGAAAACCAAGAGAAAGCTCGATGAAAGTTTTAGAGAACGGCTGAATATCAACAAAGCTCCAGGCAAGTATCAGAGCGTCGGCAGCGTAAACAGACATACTCCCAAGAAAACATGACAGAACTAAACGCGTCTTTTCCGACACACGCATTCTAGTCAAACACCAGCAGACCACCAAAGTGACTGAAGGACCAATAACTCCAAGACTCAGCGTGTTCGCGCCCAGAGTGCTTAAACCTCCATGAGCAAAGAAGATTGCCTGAATTAAAAGCAAACATGCAGTCAGTGCAGGGATAAATCTAGCCCGAAGAATCAGAGCTAGTAGCGGTGTAGCACACATGTGTGAGGTCGCTCCCGCTACCGGGACTGGTACGGGCAAAAGTGTCACCGCAAAATAAATGGCGAACGCCATGGTTAAAAACGAGCGCGTAGCCGGCAAAGTATGCGCGTTATTTAGCGTCTTTCTCAATGACAATGCACTCGAAACGGCTAAAGGAGCCGCCACTAGACTAGTGATAAACACCTGTTTTACCGGGAGAATCCCTTCCGAGATATGCATTTACACCGACCTCAGCAAATGATAACTGTAACTCATTAAGAACTACTGATATCAGATTCTCATTATCATGTGCAAGGATGAAACACCCATGGAACGACGTACTCGTCAGCGAGATTCAATCCTAGCAGTCCTACGAACAGAAGGACGCCCCTTGAGTCCAATTGAAATATTCGATCAAGCTCAGAAGACCGTACCCGGACTCGGCATTGCTACCGTTTACCGTGCACTTAAAGAGTTTCTCGACCGCGGAGCCATTACTACTGTTGAATTGCCCGGATCACACCAGCGATACGAAATTAGTGGCAAAGATCATCATCATCATTTTTGGTGCCATAATTGCGACCGGCTTTATGAAGTCGAAGGATGCACAGGCCAATTGGCGTTAAAGCCGCCAAAGGGATTCAAAATAGAGAGCCACGAAGTAATGTTTCACGGAAAGTGCGCGAAATGTGCTGCCTAACAGAAGGAAAACTTAAACATGTCTAATCCCAGTGTTTTAGCGCTAGAAAGTATCGCCGCAGTTGCTTTGACCTCTATGTTGACACTGATCTCGGGTACTGCAGCAGCAAGAGCAGCACATGGGTGGAGTACGCCGCGACGACTGCGAATGTTGCTTAGTTTCGGTAGCGGTTACCTTCTAGCTCTCGCCATTCTCGAGTTAATTCCGCATTCATACGCACACTTTGACGGCAACATTCTGATCACTGGTGTGATCGCTGGAATTGGTGCCGCAGCCGTTTGGTTAGTTGAAAAGCTAATTACTAGGGAAACAACGAAACCAAAATTTAAACCCGTCACTAGCTTCTCTCTAGTGACACACCAACAACCGCCCAAGCATTGGCATAATTTGCTGAAGAACCACAAGGCTTGTTGCGGCATTGACACAACGTCAGGACTGTCCAAAGAGGTGGTTTTGTCAGCGATTGGCTGCATCTTTATTTGTGCCTTCTTCGACGGAGTGACCCTTTCAGCAACTCTTGTGACGACAAAAGTGACATCGTTTAGGTCATATTTGGGAGTGGTTGCGCACGTCGTGCCGGAGGTCATGCTGGTGGGAGTTCTGGCGCGAACGCGCTACGACTCTAACTACAAGGCCTTCCTATTTTGCCTTGGCGCTTCCGGACTCTTTGCATTGGGAAATACTTTATCGCAAGTAGCTGCGTGGTTAGGGACACCGGAAGGCATACTTCTCGGTTTAGCAGCAGGAATGATGACTTACATTGCGACCGCCCATTTGATCCCAAAGTTTATGTCTGGACGCAGGGAAACAGCACTTGCAATCATAGGATTTGCTAGCTTCTTGATCACGGAAATTTGGCATCATCATCACGCATGACTGGTGATGCACGCGACCTGAGAACATCGCAAAAGCGATAGGACATAGCGGTAAAACTGATCAGATTCGTGATCGACAAATATTCAACACGAATCCGATAGATAATCACTTCGCCGCAGGAAGGGCTTGCTCAAACCATCCAGTCACCCGACGCCAGTGATTCTCTCCGTAAAGCTCACGAAACCGTTGCACATCATGAGTGGTTGCGGTCTTGAGTTCCGTGATTCGCCTCTCCAGATACTCGCGGGTTAGCGGAATGCCGCAGTCTACGGTTATGCAACGCAGCCATGCTTCATAGGTTTCCGGAATCATCGTGAAACTCCTCAATGTTTGTTGTCTCTTTTGCCAACGGCAGGGTTATCTCAGCCGTTTTTCTGTCAGCTCAAATGCAAGTAAATTGCATTTGGATGATTAACCCTTTACTCTTTAATAGTCAACCGCGAGAGTTTTAAAGATGCATCTTGAAGCAGAAGCGAAAGAGTAACGACATGCCGATATATGAATACAAGTGCAGCATCTGTGGCGAAGACTTTGCATGCAGCCTAAAAATGTCGGATCCACCCCTCTCGCGCAGACCGGAATGCAAGAACGCCATCTGTCAACCAGAGAAACAGATTAGTCGATGCAACAGTTTCATTGCCCACAACGACTCATCGAATAAATCTCGCGATGCATTTCCAACACCACCGGAACCCACCCCCAAAGCCTTGGATTCAGATGCTGCTCACATCTGCTCTAAATACTGCAGCCTGCACAAGTGAACAGGTGACACTGTGCCCAGAGAGAGAAGCTGCTCCATATAAGCTGACACAACAGCCCCAGGCGACGTCCAACCAACGGATTTATTTATACATTCCTAAACCCGAGCTTCTCTGTCGAGAAAACCGCCCAATCCCTGCTATCCTAGGAGACGATAGGCACCTTTCGTACCGATCCACAGTCCGTGCATCACCGCACCTTACGAGTGACCCGATCTTATGAACCGATCCTCAGGACCTTCAGAACTTCACAAAAATTTTCATCTCGATCCCCAGAGCCTACGTGCGGCTGTACTCGGCGCAGTGGACGTACTGGAGACACATCTCAGCCAACTAGAAAATACTCCGGTCAAGCCGCACATAGACCCTGGCACGGTTGCTGCAAAATTTGCAGAGCATGCACCCGATCAGCCGAGCGATATCGCGACTCTGCTGAATATCTTTCAAAATAATCTCCTGCCTGCGGTCACTCTTTGGCAGCATCCGAGATTTTTTGCTTACTATCCTGCCGCCACCTCAATACCTGCCATAGTTAGTGAACTGCTCATTGCGTCGCTAGGATCAGTGGGTCTGCAGTGGAGTGCTAATCCAGCAGCGACAGAACTAGAATGCGTCATCATGGACTGGCTACTTGACCTACTACATGCGCCTAAAGAATCTTCTTTTCGTCACAAGTCAAAACAGGGCGGCGGCATTATTCAAAACACGGCGGGCGAAGCTTTAGCAGCCATTATGGTAGCCGCTCGCGTACATAGCCATTTAAATGCAGCGGACAATTCGGCTGCTGCCAAAAATATTTCTATAGAAGATATGTACTGGCAGGATTCTTCCTCACTCGTAGTTTACATGTCAGACCAGAGTCATTTCTCTGGTCCTAAAGCCGTCCGGGTCGCCGGGATGAGACTACACAAGATTCCCGCGCAGAAACTTGCCGATGGTAACTACGGCATCACTGCGAGCCAGGTGCGGCAAGCAATGGAAAAAGACCGAAAAAACGGCCTACAACCATGTGCAGTACAGCTTAATTACGGCTCAACTAACACCTGCGGCTACGATGACCTCAACTCATTTCGCGGCTTTAGCGAGCAAGAACAGGTCTGGCTTCACGTCGACGCGGCTTACGCCGGCCCAGCCTTGATCCTGCCCGAATTTCGCGAGCGCTCGCTGTTAATGCAGGAGATTTCCACTTCATTCAACTTCAATGGATCTAAATGGTTTCTTTGTGGTGTGGACTCAGCATTTCTATTTATCAAGGATCGGCAATTACTCAAGAGAGTGTTCGCGGCAGATGGCGACTACATGGCCAGATCCGATGCAGAACAGATCTATAATCCCGAATTCAAGGACTGGTCGATTCCACTGGGACGACGCTTCAGAGCGCTCCGCATCTGGATGGTGCTAAGTTACTTTGGACGGCAAGGACTGCAGGAATTCCTACGAAAAGGCATCGAACAGGCCGATGCGGCTCGCAAGAAAATCGATGCATCGGGCCTGCTGAAGCAAATTGCTAAGACGGATTTGGGCCTAGTCTGCTTTCGCCTTGCCTCCGATGATCTGAGCAAGAATGATTTGTTTATCAAACGCATCGAAGACTTGAGTGACTCCGGGCAGAAATTTTTGATCTATCCCTCAGTGATTGAGGGGCAAAAGTTTTTACGTTTAGCACTGGGCGGTGTTCATACCGAGATGAAAGACGTCGATCTGTTTTTAGATCTTTGTCTTAAAGCAGCTCACGATGTCGAGAATGGGCTGGTGCAGAAGGATTCGTGATGCAGCCGAAACCCCTAATCGCGTGATTTCGGGTAGTTATCGGGAGTGACTGACCCCAAAGCGGGCTCGTCGGGCATGTTCCGCAAAGGCTGGTCGCGCTGCGGGCACGGCCGCTTGTGCGGCACGGTCATAGGCAACACCAGCATCAGCGTAGGCATTCACTTGCATCAACCGCTCACCAAGTAAGCGGTACCACTCCCGAGTAAATGTCAACGGTAACTCCGGATCTGGAGTAACTCCAGTCAGCATCTGTCGCAGGTCACGGGCACTTGAGGGTGCCGCCTTTGGATTTCGTAGCTTCAAATAGGTGAGTATCCAGGGCTCGCGTTCTTTGACGACAGTTTGGGCCACACTTGTAGGAGTAGTTGGAGCAGAAGATGAAGCAGCATTTAGAGCCGTAGTTGTGCTAGTCATGGGAATGGCTTTGCGCCACCCAGCAAGGTAGCGCCGCCACTCTAACGTGGCCATGCCGCCTGCTCCGCTCTCAATAGCCATGCGTGCAGCAATCTCCCGCTGCAAGACGTCGCCAAAAAATCGCGTCTTACTCTCTGCTGTCAGTGCCTTTAGCAGGGCCACGCTACCTTGGCGGTCGCCGAGAATAGCCGCCAAATCAGACTCGAGAATACCGATCTCGACATCTTCCAGGTTAGTTGCCGGCTGGTGGCGGGCCTGAGCTAGTCTATCTCGCAGGTCTTTTATTTTTGCTAACTTTGGCACCCGGTCAGTCGTCAGACGGTAGGCCTCGGCGCGCCACAGCTTAACTTGCGGCTCACGGTCTTTGGGATCCAAACTTAGCAACCAAGGCAAGTACGCCGTGTCAGGGTCCCAGCCCAAGGGCTGGCGCATGCGGGTATATAGGCTTTCTTCGCGGTTTCTCACTAAGTCAGCTTTGCTGTGCGGACACTGTTCATGCAGCACACCTGGATCACGAAAAAGTGCCTCGCTATAAAGCTCATAGGCAAGACGGTCGAACTTTTCAGAGATCTTCCGCTTCCACGCCGCGATCAATTCTGCCTCACCAACGCCAAAAGCCGCTTGAAAGTCTTGGCCTGAATAAAGGGCTTTGATCCCGGAAATGCCGTGCGTCTCAAGCAAAAAGCTTAGGAAAGAGCCGGCTACCGTATAGGCCCGCCCCCCACTCACTGTCCAGAACATCGGCGAAAACAATGTTTCCACGGTAGGAAGTTTACCGCTGGCCAGAAGATCGGCTGCACCGTCATCAAACGACATAGTCAATGGAGTTGGTGCCAGCGCTACCGCGAGACCCTCGGTAAATGCCATATTGGGATGAAAACCCATCCCATGGTAACCAAATCTGGATGCTAGTGCGTGAACCAGTTCATGGCGCAGCGTCGGATGCGGCCAACTGTCGCCAGTGATATGAATGGACGGCGTCCTAACATCTGCAACATCGGTAGCACCACCACCAAACCAGAGTTTTTTGCTATCACGGTCGGGGTATACATAGATATCGACCGTCGGTAGAGATCCTTCGCCGTCCGCCAGGATCTGTGTAAGTTCAGCGATGTGAAATTCAGCATCACGGGCCAAACGCTGCATCTGTATTGGCACTGCGTCACCAGTCGAAGATGCCACTTTTTGATAGTGAAGCTTAAACCCAGGACGACTTATCTCACCGGCCAGCAAAGAGTCGAGCTTAGCTTTGCTATTTTGAGTACTAGCGTAATCACCAGCGGTCTGCGCCGTGTATAACCAAAGAGCTGTAAACCCAGCCACAACAAGAATGCTGAACACACTCTTTCGCAGCCAAATCACCGATAGTAGTAATAGAGCTGCCAACAAATGACTGGCCCGCGTCAGCACAATTCCCGTATCCACGGCAATAAACGAGTCGTAAATTGGTCCGTGCCAAAAGCCGGTAAACAGGTGCAGCAGATGTTTTTGCGGCGCCAACCAGATTAGCGCTGCGGCGTGGATGACTAATGCTAGATAAACACAAAGGAGAGCAGATGTGACTGCGATTCTTCCCCAACCCCGACACCGAAGGCGCAAGATTCCATTTAAAAATGCATGCGCAAGTACCCACGATGGGTACCAAACAATCAGCATCCAAAATCCGTAACCAGGAGCGCTACATTTGCATGCCTTGGTCGCGAACATAAAAGCGCCCGGGATTAACCCAAAGATCGGACTGATCAGTAGGATCCACAAGAACTCGAATGCATACGGTGGACTGTACTTCCCATCTTCGAAGGGAAGTATGCTCCTTGGTACAAGCACCCCCGCAAGAGGTATGAGCAGTAGAGCGCAGTAGGCGCTCAGCAACGCATATTCATACTCAAAATTGGCCGCAATATGCAACGCCAGCGGTAGAACCGCTGCCAGCAGATAGATCGGCAAAAGCGCGAGATAGCGCCGCAAAATCAGACCTCACTCAAACGACTGGAAGAATGTCCAATGACGCGACCCTGCATTGCATAACGCTAATACATTCTGGCGATTTACACGCACAGCGGCAGCTAATGCCTCTGTGTCAGTAACCAAAGTATGTGTCGTCAATGCTCGGTAAATGCGCGACAAGTGTAACTCGAGTGCATGCAGCATCCCTGTCACGCGCTGCGCGAAGGAACACTCGCCAGGAGCGCAATTTTGCCCGCTAGCGGCCTCCACCGCAGCAAAGTCGGAGAACACATCCACCAAGTGATCGTCGCCAAAAAGCGCGCTTACGCGCTCCAGCTGCTCAACTTTCAGATTGATTTGGTCAGCAGTCTCTTGTTTGTAGACGCTGGCACGGTAGTAGGCAATCTGGCAACGCACCTCATCAATCCGCTCATGGCTTAGTTCAATCAGTTCCAGAAGGATATCACTGGCACGGTACTGCGGCATACCTTCGGGCTCCCTCACATTGGGTGCTGGCATGGTGGATGGGTTCGTGCTTGTCGGTACTTAATAGTTTATCAGGAGAGGTATGCTGGGTGTCAAATCCTTGGCCCAGAAGGGTTCTAGGGATTTCCACTCAGCTAGTGTAAATCCTCAATCCTTCTTTGCAATTGCACCATTTACGGGGGCAATTGCGGCGACAAAAAATTGTCGCCCTAACCGTCACCAAGACAGATTTAGTTGCGCATCTGCGTTAGCTATGGTCAGTCGCACGGGTGTTTTCACCACCATTTTGGGCGAATTCGCATTTACCGCAGGTACATCAAAGATGACTAGATATTCACTGCTCCAATTGTTGACGTTGACGAAAAATGCCCGCCAACGCTCCTTGTCGACGATGCGCTTGATCAGGATGGGCTTGATTGGACCTTGATCGCCGTTAAGCATAACCGACCAGTGATAGGGATTGGTGATGTCTGCACGCTCCATATCAAGCCCAGGCACTTCCACACTGACGAAGAAGGCTGCCTTGTCTTTAGCCTCGTCAAAATGCAAATCTCCCCGCTTGAAGACGCGCTCTAGGCGTTCACTGAACGCTGCGCGAAATTCCGGAGACAAGTAGGTTGCGCTAACAATGGCGCGCGTCTCGAAGTTTTTAAAGACGGTGCGCTTTATAGTCGATTTCGTCAGGACCTCATAATACGTCGTGTCTTCAGTTAAAGACGGCGTGAGATCAACATCTGGCTCAATGGAAGAGAGGCAGCCCGCCAGCGTCAGCTGTGCCAATAAGGTCACCAACATCACGAGGCATCTGCTTTTTGCGGGTCCCATCGCCTACTCCGGTTAAGCGCACCGGGCACTTAGATAGTTACCCGATTACGTCCTGATTGCTTGGATGTGTATAGCTTTTTATCAGCAATTTCGAGAAATTCTTTAGTCGAACTGGCCGGTGGACGCAGCTGAGCCACACCAATCGAGATAGTCTGGTGGTGATCAACTCGCTTCTTTACACCGTCTTGTTCAAATTCAATGCCGAAGGCGAAAGTTTCATGTTTGTGCCGGATCCGTTCCGCTAGTTCTGCTGCTGTTCGAGCATCCGTGTTAGGTAAGATGATGACGAATTCCTCACCACCGAACCGCCCTAGGATATCGTCCTTACGAACAGCAGTGCGCACCAGAGCCGCACTTTCACGTAAGATAAAGTCGCCAGCATTGTGCCCGTAGGTATCATTAACTGGCTTAAAGTGATCCAAATCGTAATAGATGATCGATAGATCCCGACCGTAGGTCCGACTGAATTTTATCTCGGCATCCAAAGCATCGAGCAAGTACTGCTTATTGAAAATCTGCGTGCCCGCATCAATCGTCGCCATCCGGTAGATCTTGTCGTGCATCACACTGTCGACGTTGTCATGAGCAAAGAACTTAAGCAGCACCGTACCCAGACGAATAATGTCGCCATCTTTTAGCTGGCTCTGACCATCGGTGCGCACATCGTTCACGAAAGTGCCGTTGGAGCTACCCATATCCTCAACTAGGACATTGTCACCGATCAGCACCAGGCGAGCGTGCTGACGAGACACGCTGGCCTCGTTGATCATGATCTGAACACTGGGGGATCTACCAATGACATTGACCGGCTCGCCCAGCGGGTAGCGCTTACCAAGCTTGGCTCCGCTGTACTGCACCACACAGGCATTTTTGCGCTTAGCGCCCTGCAAAATCGTTAGGTTAGGCGACTCTGCAATGATTGTTTTTTCTTCCGACATATGCCCCGTTGACCAAATCAGTCGTGTTAAAGGCTGCTACCAGGCTCGAGAGTAAAGAGCTCCGAGGGACCCCAAATAGAGTTTGGTCGATGGATTAATTATAACATCCGGCAATGGCCGAGGGCAATTCAACCCACCAAGTAGAGGCCCCAACCCTGGGTTTGCGCTTGTTCTTATGCGCCAGGATGGCTAAATTTGTCGGCTAGCGCAAACAATGGGCAGGCCCTCGCCATCAGATAGGTTTGATTATGCAAATTACCGTTATCGGCAGCGGCTACGTAGGATTGGTGACAGGCGTATGTCTGGCCGAGGTTGGGCACAGCGTGGTTTGTGTCGATGCTAATAAAGACAAGATCGCCAAGTTAAAAAATGGCGAGCCACCAATCTACGAACCAGGCCTTGCGACACTGCTCAAGCGGAATATCGAACACGAGCGCCTGAGCTTCACGACCGATTTGGCGTCGGCCCTCAAGGGCAGCGCCTGTGCTTTTATTGCCGTGGGCACTCCCCAGGGCGAAGATGGGTCGGCCGATCTGCAATACGTTAAAGCCGTGGCGCAGAGCATTGGCAAGACCGCCACAGGCGACCTCCTTGCCGTGGTGAAATCTACCGTTCCTGTTGGCACCTGCGACATTGTTGAGGGCATCTTAAAAACCGAACTCGCCGCCCGCAAGGTGAGCTTCCGCGTCCCCGTCGCGTCAAACCCAGAGTTCCTCAAAGAAGGAACAGCGATCGATGATTTCATGAAGCCCGACCGCATCATTGTGGGCGTCGAAGACGAGTCCGCAACCGAACTCCTGCGCGAAATGTATCGCCCATTCATCTTAGACGATCCAGGCCGCTTGTTCGTGATGGACCGGCACTCGTCCGAGCTGACCAAGTACGGCGCTAATGCGATGCTAGCCACACGGATCAGCTTCATGAACGAACTGGCCCGCCTTTGCGAGAAGGTGGGGGCAGACATTGACCATGTACGGCGTGGTATGGGTGCCGATCCGCGGATTGGGCGTAAATTCTTGTATGCTGGCCCAGGCTACGGCGGCTCGTGCTTTCCCAAAGATGTGGCAGCACTAGTCAGGACAGCCTCGGAGCATAAGGTGGACCTGCAGGTTCTGTCGGCGGTAACGGCCGCTAATGAGCAACAAAAGGTCTGGGTTGCCAGTAAAGTCAAAAACCACTTCGGCAATCTAGAGGGTAAGCGCGTTGCACTCTGGGGCCTGGCATTCAAGCCAGGGACCGACGATGTCCGCGACGCTCCGGCTAAGACGATTGCCCGCCACCTCATCAGTCACGGAGCCACCGTGGTGGGACACGATCCCGAAGGCCTCCCTAACTTCAAGCTAGAAATGGGTGAGTTAGCAGGTCTGAGCTACGCGGCTACCGCCTATGATGCGCTAAACGGCGCTGATGCCGTGATTTTAGTCACCGAATGGAGCGAATATAAACGCCCCAATTGGGAAAAGGCGAAGGGACTCATGCGAACGCTTGCGGTTTTTGATTTACGCAACCAATATAGCCGCGGCGCGCTAGAGAAATTGGGCTTTTACTACGAAAGCGTGGGGCGAGCCGCACGCAACTCCCATTAACTTTCCTGGTGCGCCAAGAGTTAAGCTCCTAGCGCATGGGCGTAGACGGAGGGACGACTCTTGATCTTATCAATCGACATCGGTGGCACGAAGGTCGCCATTGCGACCTATCACGTCACCGATAGCGGTCTAAAAGTTGGGCATTCGAGCCGCTTCCATACCGCCGCCGCTGCAAGCCTAGTGCACATGATCGAGCGGCATTTTGGCGGCAAAGTGCCGACTATTCGCGGCGTCGGGATTGGTGTCGCCGGTCCGGTCCGGGGGCGTCAGGTACGCCTGACCAACGTGGATTGGGAGATCGACGCTGACGCCATCGGCAAAGCGATTGGCGCACCGGTTTACCTACTTAACGACCTAGCTGCCCATGGCTACGCCGTCCCACACTTAGCCCAAGATCACTTAGTGACCCTGCAGCAGGGCGAACGCGGCGATGGCCCTGCCGTGCTGATTGCCGCCGGTACCGGACTGGGCGAAGCAGTTCTTGTATGGCATGGGGACGAGGCCGCTTCAGGAACCAAGGCTGCCGTGAGTGCGGCGCATCGCGAGCTCCAGGTGCTACCGTCCGAGGGTGGGCATGCGACTTTCGGGCCAGTGACCAAAGCCGATCTGAATCTGGCCGGCTTTCTCCAAGAGCGCTACGACGGACACGTCAGCTGGGAACGTGTGGTTTCCGGTCAGTGTGGGTTTCGCAACCTCTTTGACTTTCTGCGCCAGAAGGGCGAACCCGCATCTCCGGCCTTACTTCAGTCGCTAGGCGACCGCGCTGACATCGGCGCTGACATCATCACAGCGGCCAGTGAGGGCGAACCCATCGCCGAGAAGATCCTCAACTGGTTTAGCCATCTTTACGGTGCCGAGGCCGGTAATCTTGCGCTGAAGGTGGTGGCTACTGGAGGCGTATATATCGGTGGCGGCATTGCACCGAGAATTCTCCCCTATCTCATGACCGGTCCATTTATGAGTGGATTTCGCGACAAGGGCCGCTTTGATCACTTGCTGGAGCAAATACCGGTGCAAGTCATCACCGAGCCGAACGTGGCTCTGCTGGGAGCTGCCCACTATACGGCTGCGCAGGTTCGCAAACATAAATAAGTAGGCGGTACTTTGTCGCTGCCGCGCGGCAGCGACCTACTGACACACTTCGTTCACGCAGCAGACACTAATCAGTAGCCGCGAGCCGCGAGATCTTCGACGATCCCTTGATAGAATGCTTTGTGTTCGAAGCCTTCCGGTGCACGGCCAAGCAGTTGGCCGATTTCATCTAAGTGATCACCAGGCACCACGCCGCGATCGACACCGTGAAGTGCACTCGCGGTGCTGACCAAGCCGTCGTTTGCGCCTTGTGTCTTTTCAATGAACTTATGCGCAACAGCCACAATCGGATCAAAAATGTCAGGCTTGAAGCGGTGCCTAAACGTAGCCGAGCCGCTCCACGACTGGTAATACACGCGCGAATCATCGGGAGCCATTGCGGCGAATGTTTCTGTTGCAAATTTAGTCGACAAATCATTAAGGGCCCCGTTCATATCGACGGGGCCGATATCAGGAACAGTCAGTTCATGCGTAATCAAATGATGCGTACCCTGCACAATCGCGCGAGCTGCTGCTTTAACTTCAGCTCCAGCATCAACCGCACCAATAATCGCATCGGCTACGAGAGATCCACTGTGCGGTGTCGCAATCGTAGTCAGCGAAGCAACGCGGTCGCCGTATCCCATTGCTGAGATCAAATAACGCCCGTCCAAGCCGCCCATCGAGTGCGCGATCAGATTCACTTTCTCTGCGCCAGTTTCCGCAAGAATTTTGTCAATCTGCGGCGCTAACTGAGTGGCGCGCACGGTGACGCGATTAATCGGTGTCACTTGCGTCGCCGTCACGTGATACCCGAGCTTACGCAGATGCTTTGGAACTTGGTAGAAGTAGTCGATATGAAACACCTGCTGCCACCCAAAAAATCCGTGCAGCAAGACAATGGGGTAACGAGTGTGCGGCTTTTCTTCGATGCTAGCTCCATGCCATCCGGCAAGTCCACTTGTGCCCTCTCGCCCACAGCCGTAGCCAGTGCTCAAGATCGCGCACAATAACAACCCGCGGATGCATGTAGAGACTACTCGCATTTCGTCACTCCTTAGCCCATCGCCGAGTAAAGATACTTTTAAGATTACGTGGGGAAGGCACCTCTCCGCAAGTACTGTAATTTAGGCCTCAACAGCGGATACAGGCGGTAAAAAGTGCCTACCCGGCAACCTTTTGGCTGCCTATGAAATACCAAATTCAACCACACAAACAGAGGGTTATGGCTACCCAAATGCCATTTTCCCAGGGCAACACAGCCACGATGACACAGTCCATGTCGTTGGCTTAATTGCAGCCGAAGATGTAGCTAATTGTGCTTCTATCGAATTTGCCGCTTAAAGGTCGGCAACAAAAGGGACTTTGCATTGCATAAATTACTCTTGATTCTGATGATTTCCTGTTACTTCACCGCAACCACAAATTTAGCTAAAGCGATGACCCCAACGCCGCCAACCGCCACGTCCACACATACCGGCCGCGAATATGAGAGCGTCTTTAACTACTTTGCCCGCGAAGCTGGCAACGGGATCATGCCGATCACGGAGCATGCCGAAAGGGTCCGAGCCATCAACCAACAATTTGCCGATATTTGCGGTGATACCTTCTGTGCCGGCGACCTAAGCAACCTGACGCCGCTGGATTTCACCTGCTCAGTGCGCATCGCCGATCACAAAATCATGGGATGTCTGTGGACCTTTGCCGGCACATACACCGAGATTGATACTCACACCGGCGCGATGAGACCTCACACGCAGAATTACCACTGCGATCTAGCCCTCACCGGATCCCCTTCCGAGCTAACGACATTCCTCCGCACCGCTAGCCAGGGTGGCGAATCCGGATACGATGGCCTGACAAAAGTGTCGCTACCGGGAGCATCTCACACTTTGTATCAGGCTTTAATTAAATGTCTTTAATCGACGCGATATTGATGAACGACTACGCGCGACTCATGACCGAAATCAGCGCCTGATTTTCCTGTTCGTCACCGATGGTCACCCGCAAGCAGCCAGCAAGTCCGGGTGCGGCACCAACGTTACGGACCAGTATCCCCGCTTTGAGGAGTGAGGCATAAACCGCAGCTGCCGCTTCTTTAGTGGGCCAGCGCAGCAGTAAAAAATTAGCTGAGGAGTCCTTGACGTAAAAGTCAGAGCGAGCACCAATGTCCTTCAGTGCCTGATAAACATAATCGCGCTGCGTCAGTGCGTTTTGTCTTATGCGCTGCAAATGCGCTTGCGTTTCTGTATCTTCAAGGAGCACTTCAGCACAAGCAACGGTGAAGTGATTCAGCAAAAAAGGCAGGCGAGGTTTGCGCAGAAGTTGCAAATAATGATCATGAGCAATGATGTAGCCTAGCCGCACGCCGGCGCAGCCCATCGTTTTAGAGAAGGTTCTAAGCAACATCAAATTTGCGTGCTCAGCCACTAAGTCTATGTAAGGTTCGCTAGCGTATTCAAAGTAAGCTTCATCAGCCACGAACAAAGTATCGGGAAACCGTTCCAGCAACTCGATCAAAGTGCGTCTCGGCAGCACATTTCCCACCGGGTTATTTGGCGACGCAAACATGACGATGGACCCACGCGGCAACGGCGGCAATAGTGACATGTCGTATTCTAAGTCAGCGTTCAAATCCCAGGTCGCGTAGGGGATACCCTCGTAGCGACTGTGCATCTCGTAAAGCGGAAAAGATGGCCGCGCCACCACTAAGGTACCGCCCTCCCCATTGCTGATCGCCTTACCCAAGGTAGTTAAAATGAGCGCTATCAAATAATTTGAGCCTGGACCGAGCAGGATGCTGCCCACAGCCACGCCAGCATGCACAGCAACTTTGTCAGCTAACTCATCAGCAAAAGCCGATGGGTACCGATTCCAGTCCATGGCCATGAGACGATCGAGGACTTTTTTCTTAATCGTCGGCGGGAGATCCCAAGGACTCTCATTTTGGTCCAACTTTATCGTCGCCGCCATCGTATCCAGCTTATAAGGCGGGGCAGACGGCAACGAAGGGGTGACGAAACTATGCAGCCAGGCAACTGCGGGTGCCTTCGGAGTGATCAATTTAGTTGTGATCAATTTCGGTGAAAGAGCCATCGCCTACCTCGACTAGTCTAACCTTGAGGATGTGAATTGCCGCCATCATAGATTCGCCGAATGCGATCATGGACCACTACGGATACGGCATTAGCTAGATTTTGACTACGCACATCCGGATGAAACATAGGAATCTGAAAGAATTGGTCAGGATAGCGATCGTGCAGCCATTCAGGCAAGCCGGACGTTTCTCTGCCAAAAACCAACAATTCGGTGGCGGCTGGCATGCCCCAATAAGATTTGGTGGCCTTCTTCGATAAAAACGCACAGCGCCCTGGAAACAAAGCCAGCAAGGTCTCGAGATCATCATGGATCTCAAGATCTAGGTAAGGCCAATAGTCGAGGCCAGCGCGGCGCAAGTTGCGGTCGTCCGTCGTGAAGCCAAAGGGTCGGATCAAGTGCAGCCGACAACCGCTGCCAGCAGCAAGACGGCCTATACTGCCGGTATTTTGCGGGATCTCGGGCTGATACAGACAAATTTGCGGATGACCAACGATCATGAGTCGCTATTCCGGTCGTCTGGCGTGTTGCTGTCACTGCCCACGTCGCTGCCTACTTCACTTTGGACTTCAGTTTCGCCGAAAATGGTCTTACCGACGGTTAAATTCAACCAGGCGTTGTAGGCACGCCGTAATTTTAGAATCGACACCGCGTTGACAGCAAAGTGGGCAATCATGCATGGCCACAGGCTACCAGTGGCATTGAACATCCACCCAAGCAGTAAACCCGCCAAAAAAGCCCACACACTCCATGCCGATAAAAGTCCGTCTTTGCCCATGTGCAAAAGCCCGAACAGAAAACTAGTCACAAACAGCCCAGCAAACGGCTGCAACGCCCCACGAAATAATAACTCTTCGCCGATGGCCGTAACTACTGAAAGGGATAACGCCGTCGCCACCGAGCTAGGCCCTAGCAAGCGCATCACCGCGGCTTTTAGATCACGGAAAGACGGCAACCATTCTTCAAAAAAGTAACTGGCAACTAAAAGCACCACCGCACCGAGCAACCCGATCGAAATAAGCTGACCAGCCACCATCCAGTCGCTAGGCCAAACCAAGGCCGACTCTAAGTTCTTGTGCGCGAACAGCATCACCGCCACGCCAATAACGGCCATAACCCCATAGATCACTAGCGATTTACGGAGAAGCTGGACCGGTGTCAACGCGCTACCTTGGGCAAGGGAGTCGCCAGAAAATGTGCTCATAACAGCGTTGCCTTCTACAGAGTAAGTTCCCTTTGGTAACAGATGCACCCCCCACTTGTCCAGTGACATTAGGTCTCCGCTTTTTACTATATCACTAGAATTAAAGACTTTTTCTACTCAACCTAAAAGTGCGGCCAAGCAACACAGCCAGCAATACGCTGTAGTAGATGCAAGCAAGTAGCAGATAATCCCCGACTCTATTTAAT
>Ga0315274_10000675_pt1 | contig 52991 bp, 54 predicted proteins | sample YL17G02_20_MG_FD_203700 | JGI IMG/M metagenome (GOLD analysis project Ga0315274, IMG submission 203700) | Sediment microbial communities from Yellowstone Lake, YNP, Wyoming, USA - YL17G02_20 | ecosystem: Environmental > Aquatic > Freshwater > Lake > Sediment | place: USA: Wyoming | collected... | reverse complement strand
GCTTCTTCCGCTTCGACAACGACGTGTTGCCGCCAGACGACCGCATCGTCATGCGCCTCGACCTGGAGAACATCATCATCGAAGGCGCCCGCCGCATGCACGAGTGGGAGCAGCTGCAGGAGGAACTGCCCAACCTCGACATGGCCCTGGACTTCCTCGAACGTCCGGGGGCCAACATACGCGATGTCAACCTCAACGTCGAGGAGTGGAAGGTCGTCTCGTATATCAACCCGAAGAACACCATCCGGCAGATCATGAAGGCCAATAAGATGAACGAGCTCGAAGTCCGCCGGATCGTATACGGCCTGATCCAGGCGGGTCTGGTCGAGGTCGTCCGTCCGGCGGGGATGCCGCTTCCGCCGCAGGCACGCCAGGTGCCGGCCATTGACAAGCGGCAACAGAGCTCGTTGGTCAATCGTCTGATTGACCGCATCCGGTCGCTTTAGGCGAGGGCAACCATGCAAACCGTGAAGATGGTCGTCACGGGTCCGTTCGCAGCCGGGAAGACTTCTTTCATCCGCTCGGTGAGCGAGATCGATGTCGTCTCGACCGAGCGCAAGATCTCTTCGGAGGCCGAGCGGATCAAGGAAACCACCACGGTGGCCATGGATTTCGGCCGCATCACCGTCGACGACGACCTGGTTCTCTACCTCTTCGGAACTCCTGGCCAGAAGCGCTTTGACTTCATGTGGGAGATCCTGTCGGAGGGCATGCTGGGATTCATCGTCACCGTCGACAGCACCCGGCCGGAGACCTTCCGCGAGGCCAAGGGCATCCTGCAGACCTTCCGCGCCTACGCCCCGACGCCTTACGTCGTGGCGGCCAACAAGCAGGACCTGAAGGATGCCTGGACGGTGGAGGACCTGCGCATCGCCCTCAAGCTCGACCCGGCGGTTAAGATGCTGCCGTGCGTCGCCGGCGACAAGGAGTCGGTAAAGAAGATCCTGCTCGAGCTGCTCTACAGCATCCTCGAGGACATGGAGAAGAAGTAGGCCGCACCGGCGCGTCCGATGCGGCGCGCCCGGATGGTCCCTGAAGCCGTGGCGAGCCTGCCCAGCCTCTTCCTGCCCAACAAGATCGGTCGGATCTTGCTCCTGTCGTTGGAGGAAGTCATCGGCCACAACGGAGTGAATGCCGTCCTCAACGTGGCCGAGCTTCCACACCTGATCCCCAACCTCCCGCCGAATACGCTCGATCGCGAGTTCGCCTTCGACGACCTGGGACGCATCCACCAGGCGCTCGACCGCCTGTACGGCCAGCGCGCCGGAAGCGGCCTTGCGCTGCGCACGGGCCGGGCTGCCTTCAAACACGCGCTGCGCGAGTTCGGCCCGATGCTGGGCATGACCGAGCTCTCCTACCGCCTGCTCCCGCTCCACATGAAGCTTAAGTCCGGGCTGGAGGGGACGGCCGGGATCCTCAACCGCCACACCGATCAGACCGTCCACCTCGAGGAGACGCCGGACGCATACCTCTTCCACCTGGACGTCTGCCCGCTGTGCTGGGGTCGGCACCTCGATCAGCCTGGCTGCCACCTGGCCATCGGCTTCTTCCAGGAGGGGCTGGGCTGGATGAGCGGAGGCAAGAACTTCCTGGTGGAGGAGACGGCCTGCGCCGCGCGCGGCGACCCCGGCTGCGTCCTGCGCATCGTCCGCCAGCCGCTAGACTGATCCTCCGGACCCTCACCCCCGCGATCCAGACCCGATTCCGGGCCGCCCGCCCTCGCCCATAGGTCATGGTTGCCCAGCCTCTGGCTTTACCGTAAGATTCCCTCGTACATCGCGTCCGGCTTGGATGGCATCACGTCCGCAAGTCAGGCACGGGGGAACATGAACTATCAGCGCCTTCTGGTCGTTGAAGACAACCGCGACATCGCCAACGTCCTGCAGCTCTACCTCACCGGTCAGGGCTACCAGGTCAAGGTCTCGCCGCGTGGCCGGGACGCCCTCAGCCTGAGCCGCCTGGAACTGCCCAGCCTGATCCTGCTCGACATCTTGCTCCCTGATCTGGACGGCTATGAGGTCTGCCGAGCCCTGCGGGCCAGCCCGCGGACCGGACACATCCCCATCATCTTCCTGACCCAGAAGGACGAGCGCAGCGACCGTATCACCGGCCTGCAGCTCGGCGTCGACGACTACATCACCAAACCCTTCGATATCGAGGAGCTCGGCCTGCGCATCCAGAACGTACTCAACCGGGCCGAGCGCGAGCGCCTCACCGACCCGCGCACCGGCCTGCCAGCAGGCAAGCTGATTGAGGACCAGGTGTCCGCACTGCTGACCGGGGTAGACTGGGGACTGCTTGCCTGCCGCATTGAAGGCTTCGACCGCTATCTCGAGTCCCGCGGATCGGTGGCCGGGGATGGGGTCCTGCGGGGCGCCACGCAGTTCCTGGGCCAGTCGGTCGATGCTCTGGGCGGGCCCGACGAGTTCATTGGCTGCGACTGGGCCGGCAGCTTCACCGTGATCACCAACGCCTTCGCTGCGCCGGGTGTCGCCGAGCGTCTGCGCGAGCGGTTCGAGGACGAGACCCGTGCCGCCCGCAACGCGGCGGAGGAGCTAGTCCCAGGTGGCCGCAAACACGATCCACCGCCCCGACTGTACATCTCGGTGGGCGTGGTGACGGCGGCCGAAGGACCTTTCGCTCGTCCCGAAGAACTGCTCGAAGCCGCCGCCCGCGCCCGGCGGCGCGATGCCTACGAGCGTGCAGGCTAGCCTGTGACATCCGCTGCGGGAGTGATCGCCGCCCTCTTGATGGTCGCCGTCCTGGCAGCAGGGCTGGGCGCGTTCGTGGCGACCCGCCTGCGCCGCTCCCCGACGCGGGCTGCTCGCGGTACACCATCACCACGGCCGATCAGCCCCTTCGAAGCCCTGGCCCAGGTCGGCGGCGAGCTGACCGCCGCAGATGATGTCGACCAGGTGCTCGCCCGCGCACTGGCGGTCGTCGCCCGCGCCTCCGGAGCCGAGCGAGCCGCCCTTCACCTCGTGGCGCCCGGGTCAGACCGGCTGCTCCACTGGGCGTCGCACAACTCCGGCCAGGCACCAGAGCAAGTGGTCCGCCCGCTGACCGCCGAACGAAGCCACGGCCTGGCGGGCTGGGTGATCGAGCACCGCCAGCCGGCGCTCATCCCCGACGTCAGCCGTGACCGGCGTTGGATCCCTTTCCCCGGCGCGGCGGAGGACCATCGCAGCGCCCTGGCTGTCCCGCTCCTGGCGGGCTCCGACGCACTTGGCGCCTGCCTGCTGCTGGCCCAACAGCCGGAGGCCTTCACCGAGATCGATCTCGAGCTGGCCAGCGCTGCCGCCGGACTGATGGCCTGCGCCATCCGCATGGCCGACCTCCGGCGCAGCCTGCACGAACGCTCGCGCCGGGAGGAGGAGGCGAGCCGGCAGCAACAGGCCGACTCGAGCCGCTCCCAGGCGATCCTCGAGTCGATTGCCGACGGCGTACTGGTTACCGGGCCGGGTCACAACGTGGCGCTCTGCAACGCGGCCGCCGAACGCATCCTGCGTCTCGAGCGCGCCGCTGTGGTCGGCCGGCCAGCCGCGCAGTGGATCGGCGTGTACGGCCCTGCCGGTCGGCGGTGGGCTGAGGCGCTGCAGGCCTGGAGCCAGAACCCTCCGTCCGCCGCCGAGCACACTTCGCTCGCCGACCGGCTCGAACTCGAGGACCAGCGCGTGGTCGAGGTGCATGTTGCCCCGGTCGTACTGGGCAGCGACTTCCTCGGAACTGTGGCCGTGTTCCGCGACATCAGCCGCGAGGTCGAGGTCGATCAACTCAAGTCGGACTTCGTCGCCACGGTCAGCCACGAACTGCGCACGCCGATGACGTCGATCCGCGGCTACGTTCAGATGATGCTGCTCGAGGCTGCCGGCCCGCTCACGGACGAACAGCGCAAGTTCATGGAGACCATCCGGACCAACTCTGACCGCCTGGGGCGCCTGGTCAACGACTTGCTTGATCTCTCGCGGATTGAGTCCGGCGCCGATGAACTCCACCTGCAGCCGGTGCCGCTGCTTCCGATCCTGGAAACCAGCCGCGACTATCTCGCCTCCCGTTGTGTGCAGGACTCAAAGGGCCTGCGTATCGAGCTGGAGGTCAGCGAGCCGCTGCCCGACGTCCAGGCCGATCCGCAGCGTCTGCAGCAGATCCTGCGCGGCCTGCTGGATAACGCCTTCAACTTCACCCCGGCCGGGGGTACTGTCTGGATCCGGGCGCAGCCGCAAGGGAGCGCGGTGCGCGTCGACGTCGTCGACACCGGTACGGGGATCCCGGCGGCCGAGCAGCCGCGCGTGTTCGAGCGTTTCTTCCGTGGCGAGCAAGCCCTGAACCTGGGCGTTCCAGGCACCGGACTGGGGCTTCCGATCGTCGCCCATCTGGTGGAGCGGCACGGCGGGACCATCGAGCTGGACAGCCCGGGCGTGCCGGGGAAGGGCACCCGCTTCTCGGTGACGCTGCCGGCCGCCCCGGCGGCCGCCGGATCCGCAGGAGGCTAGCGAGTCCCCATGGCCCGCATCCTGGTTGCCGAAGACGAACGAGACATCCGCGAGCTGATCGGCTTCACGCTGCGCCATCACGGCCACACGGTGCTGACCGCCTCGAATGGCGAGGATGCGCTGGCGGTCGCGCTGCGCGAGCTCCCCGATCTGGTGTTGCTCGACATCCGCATGCCGCGCCTGACCGGCTACGACGTGTGCCGCCGGCTGCGCGCCGAGCCCTCCACCCGGCACATCCCGGTGGCGTTCCTCTCGGCCAAGGGTCAGGAGGCCGAGATCCAGGCAGGGATGGATGCCGGCGCCACCGACTACATCCTCAAGCCCTTCGCGCCCGATCAGTTGGTCAATCGCGTGGCGCTGCTGCTGGGAGAACCGGGCACGGAGTAGAGGCCGGCACGACACCTGCCTTGCCCCACCGGCCCCGCCCCGCGTTCGACCGGTGCAAGGAGAGAAGACGATGCTGCGTGTGGTGGAGAGCCAGGACACGCTGGAAATCGTCTCCCCGATGCCTCCGCTCAAGCGGCTCCTCTTCCTTCTGCTGGCCCTCGTGCCGCTTATGGCCCCCTACGAGCTGCTCGTGGCCCCTGGTTGGGAGAACATCCTGAATCCCTACTTCGGGTTTGCCGCGTTGATCTCCCTCGGCGCGCTAGCCGTGAGCGCCTTCCTGGTCTGGGCCGCCATCGCCGGGATCGAGTCGACGGCGCGCTTCGACCGGCAGCGACGCACCATGACCACCGTCACCCGGGCTCCGGTGATGCCCCTGCAGGCGCGCACGTACTCCCTCGACGACCTGCGCGCCATCGAGGTGGAAACTACGGAGTGGAGCGACGGTGGGCCGAGCTACTCGCTGAAGATCGACACGGCCGACGGGCGGGCTTTCAAGCTGCTCGGTGGATTCGACCAGGCCGGGGTGGAGGCGGTCAGGCGCCGGGTGAGTGAGTTTCTGGCGCAGCCAACAGCTCGCGCCTCGCACGATTGAGAAATCGAGCCGGCATACCCCGGCCAGCATCCCGAACCCACCCATGCTTCCTGATGCAAGCCGCTCTGGCTCGACCAGTCCCGCGCCTTGACCCGCCCATCCGGCGGCGATATACTTGGGAGCGAACAACTGAAACGGGGAGCCCGGTGCGCCGGGCTGAGAGGAGGGCCGTCAGCCCTCGACCCGCCGAACCTGATCCGGGTAATGCCGGCGGAGGGAGCGTCCATCTCGACCCATGACCCTCCACCGACCCCGGTGGAGGGTTTTTCGTCTTGCGCGCTGTGATTCTCGCCAATGGACGGTTGAGCGACCCCGCTGCCGACCGCGCGCGCGTGGGCCCGGATGACTGGATCCTGGCCGCCGATGGGGGACTGCACAATGCCCGCCGCCTCGGCTTGACGCCGGCGGTTGTGATCGGCGATCTCGACTCGGTCGAGCCCGGCGAGCTGGCGCCCTTCGAGGCCGCAGGGCTCACCGTCGTCCGTCACCCAGCGCGCAAGGACGAGACCGACCTCGAACTGGCGCTCGCCTACGCCGTGCGCCACGGCGCCGACGAGATCCTCGTACTGGGCGCCCTCGGCGATCGCTGGGATCAGACGCTGGCCAATGCCCTGTTGCTCGCCTCGCCCGTGCTTGCACACACGCGTACCTGGCTGGTCGACGGCCCGCAGCAGGTGACGCTGCTGCGGGGGCCTCAGTCGTTCAGCCTGCAAGGCGCGCCGGGGGATACGCTGTCGCTCTTGCCGCTGGCCGGTGATGCCCACGGCGTCTCGACCGACGGCCTTGAGTACCCCCTGAAGGACGAGACGCTCCGCTTTGCCGCCACACGAGGCGTCAGCAATACGCTGCTGGGCCCCGCGGCGACGGTCCATCTCGCCGAAGGACTGCTGTGGGTGGTCTACGGCGGCCCGCCATCCGCAAAGGCCAAGGAGGACATGCGATGACCCGAAACCGGATCCCGGCAGCTCGAACCCTGATCGTGCTGGGCCTGCTCTTGATTGGCCTGCTGGCCGGCTGCCAGGCGGCGCAGCCCCCTGCCCAGCCGCCCTCCGGCACGCTGCCAGCCTTCCCGACGATCCTGACGGTGATGACGCACGACTCCTTCAACGTGTCAGCCTCGGTGCTGGCTGAGTTCGAACTGCTCAACAACGCCAAGGTCCGGTTTGTCAAGGCCGGCGACGCGGGCACGATGCTCAACAAGGCGATCCTGGCCAAGGACAAGCCCCTGGCCGACGTGCTGTTCGGCGTCGACAGCACTTACCTGTCGCGTGCCTTGAAGGAGGGCATCTTCGAGGCCTACGCCGCACCCGCCCTCGCCGACGTCCCTGACAATGTGCAGCTCGACCCCGAGCACCGGGCGCTGCCGATCGACACAGGCGATGTGTGTTTGAACTACGACAAGGCCTACTTCGCCGATCGCGGAATCAGTCCTCCCGCCTCGCTCGGCGACCTGACCAGTCCAGAATTCAAGGGCCTGCTCGTCATCGAGAACCCGTCGACGTCGTCCGTCGGGCTGGCATTTCTGCTCGCCACGGTCGGGGCGTTCGGTGATCCGGGCTATCTGTCCTTCTGGGAGCAGCTGGCGGCCAATGATGTGCTCGTGGTCGACGGCTGGGAGACGGCGTACAACACGGAGTTCAGCGGTTCGTCCGGTCGCGGCCCGCGGCCGATCGTCGTCTCCTACGGCTCGAGCCCGGTGTTCGAGGTGGTCTACGCCGCGACGCAGCCGCAGGAACCGCCTACGGCCGCGGTGGTGAGCGACAACACCTGCTTCCGTCAGATCGAGTTCGCCGGCATCCTGCGCGGGACGGCCAACCGGAAGATGGCCGAGGCCTGGATCGACTTCATGCTCTCGCCGATCTTCCAGGAGGACATGCCGCTGCAGATGTACGTCTTCCCGGTCAACTCCCGGGCGAAGCTCGACCCGGCCTTCCGGGAGTACATGGCGGTGCCGGATCGGCCGGTGGCGGTCGCGCCGGCCGACATCGAGGCCCACCGCGAAACCTGGATCAACGCCTGGCGCGAGGTTGTCCTGCGTTGAGTCGCCTGATGCCGCGCCTCGGGCCGGCCGCCCGCACCGCCGCGCTGTGGGCCGCCCCGCTTGTCTACCTGGCGCTGTTCTACGCCCTGCCGATGGCGCACGTCCTGCGCCTCAGTCTGGCGCGCGGCGCCGACCTGGCCGCGCCGTTCGTCGAAGCGTTCACCTCACCGGTGCAGCGGGACATCCTTGGCTTCACCCTCCTGCAGGCTGGCCTGTCGACGCTGCTCACGCTCGTCATTGGGCTTCCCGGCGCCTACCTGCTGGCGCGCTTCGAGTTTCGCGGGCGCAGCCTGATCCAGGCCCTGACGGTCGTGCCGTTTGTGATGCCGACACTGGTCGTCGGTGCGGCTTTCCAGGCGCTGCTCGGGCCGCGCGGCTGGGCCAACCTGGCGCTGATGGACGTGCTCGGATTGTCTGAGCCGCCCCTCCACATCGTCCACACGCTGGGCGCCATCCTGCTGGCCCACGTGTTCTACAACACCAGCATCGTCCTACGCCTGGTGGGCGACTTCTGGTCGCACCTCGATCCACGGCTGGGCGCGGCGGCGCGAACCCTCGGCGCCGGACGCGGACAGGTGCTGCGCCGAGTTACGCTGCCTTTGCTGATGCCGGCCATCGCCGCCGCAGCCTTACTGGTCTTCCTGTTCGACTTCACCTCGTTCGGAGTCATCCTGATCCTGGGCGGGCCGAGGCTGACGACGCTCGAGGTGGAGATCTACAACCAGACCGTCGGCCTGTTCAACCTACCGCTGGCGGCGGCGCTGTCGATCCTGCAGTTGGGCTGCACGCTGGCCCTGACCTTCGCCTACACACGCCTGGCGGCGCGTCTGTCGCGCCCCATCAGCCTGCGCTCGCGCCGGCATACGCAGCTCCGCCTGCACGGGTTGCGCCGCCGCCTGGGCGCGGCAGCCGTCGTCGGCCTGTTGCTGTTGCTGCTCACCACACCGCTGCTGGCGCTAGCGGCGCGGTCGGTTGTGCGCCTTGACCTCGTCCCCGGCCAGACGACGCCGGTGTACGCCGGCCCAACGCTTGAGTTCTACCGGGAGCTTTGGGTCAACCGGCAGGGCTCGGTCTTCTACGTTCCGCCGACGACGGCGATCGGCGTGTCGTTGGCTTACGCCGCAGCCAGCGTGGTCCTGTCGCTGGCGCTGGGCCTGCCGGCGGCTTGGGCGCTGGCCTACCGTCCGGCATCGACGGCCAGCCGTCTGTTCGATCCGCTGTTGCTGCTGCCGCTGGGCACATCCGCCGTCACGCTCGGGCTGGGATTCATCGTCGCCCTCAATCGCCCGCCGCTCGACCTGCGCGCCTCACCGCTGCTCGTGCCGCTGGCGCACACGCTGGTCGCCCTGCCATTCGTCGTGCGCAGCCTAACGCCGGCGCTGCGCAGCATTCGGCCCCGCCTGCGCCAGGCCGCCAGCGTTCTGGGCGCCAGCCCGGCGCGTGTCGTCGCCCGTGTCGACCTTCCGCTCGTCGGCCGGGCGCTGCTCGTGGCGGCGGCGTTCGCCTTCACGATCTCGCTGGGCGAGTTCGGTGCCACGGCGCTCATCGCCCGACCCGAGTACCCGACCGTCCCACTGATGATCTACCGCTTCCTGTCTCTCCCCGGCGCGCTCAACTACGGGCAGGGGCTGGCTCTGAGCACCATTCTTATGCTTGTCTGCGCCGCGGGGATGCTGGGCATCGAGCGGCTGCGGATCGCCGAAATCGGGGAGTTCTAGCAACATGGTCAACCAGCAGCTGGATGCTCCCTCGACGCCCAGGCCCGAACGACGCCCGTCCAGTGTCTGCAGCGGGCTTAGCCTGGAGGGTCTGCGCAAGGCCTACGCGCAGACGGACGCGCTAGATGGCGTCTCGTTCTGCGTACCGGCTCAATCGATCGTCGCCGTACTCGGGCCAAGCGGGTCGGGCAAGTCGACGCTGCTGTCGGTCATTGCCGGGCTCGAAGCGCCGGATGCAGGGCGGATCCTGTGGGAGGGAGAACCGGTCGACGGCGTGCCTGCCCACCGCCGCGGCTTCGGCCTGATGTTCCAGGACTACGCCTTGTTCCCGCACTTGAACGTCGAGCGCAACGTCGCCTTCGGCCTGCAGATGCAAGGCCTCGACACGGCACTCACCGGCGCACGCGTCCGGGAGTGCCTCGAACAGGTCGGGCTTCCGGGCTTCGAGGCGCGTGACGTGCAGACGCTCTCGGGCGGGGAACAGCAACGCGTGGCGCTGGCGCGCGCCCTCGCTCCCCGGCCGCGACTGCTGATGCTCGACGAGCCGCTGGGGGCGCTTGATCGAACGCTGCGCGAGCGCCTGCTGGGCGAGATGCGGCACGTGCTCCACGCTGCGCAGCAGACCGCGCTGGTGGTCACGCACGATCAGGAGGAGGCCTTCGGGCTGGCGGACCGCATTGTCGTGCTGGACGCCGGCCGGGTGCTCCAGGAAGGCGACCCGCAGCAGGTCTACCGCCAGCCGGGTTCGGTGGCCGTGGCCCGCTTCCTCGGGTTGACCAACCTGCTCCCGGGCGCATCGGAGACCGGCGGCATTCGGACCACGCTCGGTCTCCTGCCGCTCGATGCGCCTCCGGGCGTGCGTCCCACCGTCCTGCTGCGCCCCGACGCCGCGCGGCTGGAGGGTCCGGGGGACTTCGTGCTTGAGGCGACGCTCCTGGAACGCACTTTCCGCGGATCCACCTGCATCCTGGGCGTCGAGGCTCACGGCGTGCAGCTGACTTTCACGGTCCCCTCGGATGCGCCTCTCCCGCCTGATGGGCGCCGGATTAGCCTGTGGTTTAACCCGTCGCAGGCGTTCCAGGTCCTCCCATGACCGAGACGATCACCATCCACAAGCTGGACGCGTCCGGGCGCGAGGTGTGGGCCTATCCCACGCGCCTGCTCGCCCGCGGCCGAAGCTGGGTGCGGGTGGAGGGCATCTTCGATCGGAACGATGTGGTCCTCCACGATTGGGTGGTGCGCCATGGCGATCGGATGGTCGAGCTGTTCTTCGATGACCGCTGGTACAACGTCTTCGCCGTCCACGACGGGTCGACCGGGGGGCTGAGGGGCTGGTACTGCAACATCACGCGCCCGGCGCGTCTGCAACCGGCTGACGTGTACGCCGAGGACCTGGCGCTGGACCTGGTGGTCTACCCGGATGGACGCAACCGGGTGCTCGACGAAGACGAGTTTGCGGCGTTGTCACTCTCGGCGGAGGAACGGTCCCGGGCGCGGCGGGCGCTCGAAGAACTGCAGGAGCTCAGCAGTCGGCGCGAGGGTCCCTTCGCCGAAAGTCCGAATGAGAGCGCCCCCGCCTAGGCGGGGGCGCTGGTTAGTCTACGCAGCTGCCGTCGGTTGCGGAGGTCAGGCGATCGGCAGGCCAGACAGCAAGCGGCCGAGACCGAGGATGTTGTCGCCGTTGTTCCACAGCCAATAGATGCCACCACCGACGGCGGCACACAGGCAGCACAGAACCAGCACGATGATCAGGATGATCAGCCAGGTGCGGGACTTCTTCGGTTGAGCCGGCTCACCTACAGGCGGCATGGGTGTAGCGGTCATCGGTCTCCTCCTTGAGCCTCAGGCGTTGGTCTAGTATAGCCCGATTAGACCAACGTGGCCAGCAGCATCATGGACGACGAACTCTGTGAACTGAAGATGCTGAGCCCCAGGCACAGCGGCAAACCGACGGCGACGCCGGTGATGCACAACCCGATCACGGTCAGGCCGATGCCTACCCAGCCCAGGATCGCCCCGGCGGTAGCCAGGCCTTCGCCCGTCTGGGCACCGCCCGAGGCGGCGATGTCGCGCTTGGCGATCGGGCCGGTGATCACGGCGATGATGCTGCCCACCACCGGCAGCAACGAGAGCCCGAGAATGCCCGACACCAGGCTGATGATGGCCATCGTGCTGGTTGAGGCGGCCGCCGGCTGGGGCGCCGGGGCGGAAGCAGGTGGGGTTTGCACAGACATCACGTTTCTCCTTCGCAGCCAGCCGCCGTCAGGCGGGCTGAGGTGTGTTCGCCCGGCGCCAGAGCCACCAGACGATGAATGCCGTGACCACGATGATCAGGGCCGCGATCACGACCGGGAGGATCACGGCCAGGATCGACAGCACCGTGGCGGCCAGGTCCTCCAGGATGCTCACCGGGACGTTGCCGGCCCCGGCTGTGGTTGCCGTCACCGCCGGGCGGATGGCCAGCGCCTTGGTAGCATGCACGCTCCCGGCCACGAGCAACCCGGCGATGATGGCCACCACCGGGTGAATCTTCGTGGCCGCGCCGGTGCTGGCAGCGAACAGGACTGCCCCGGCCGCCGGCCGGACGAAGGTCTGAACCACATCATTGACGTGGTTGATCGCCGGGAACTTGTCGGCGAAGAACTCAATCAGCGTCAGGATCGCCAGAGCGCCGATCACCCACCACGAGCTCATCGCGTCCCATGGCTTGCTAAGGGTCACCCAGTCGGTGAAGCGCGCCATGAGCGAGACGATCAGCAGCGGGATATAGGCATTCAATCCGGCGCTGGCCGATAGCCCGAAGGCCGCCAGCACGCTACTCAAACCGTTCATCTCCTCCCCTCCTCCGAACGGGCTACAGTGAAAACCCGCTCCACGTGCCCGTCAGGGCATAGCGTATCACATCCAGCGCCGCGATCTGGACCAGCGCCAGAGTAAAGCCGGCCATCGCCGGAACGGCCAGCTGCCGCAGCCCGGCGATCTTGTTCTCGCGCCCGGTGAGTAGGAGCGCCAGCATCGTGTAGACGCATGTCAGCAGGATGACGACGCCCAGGCTGCTGATCAGCGCCAGCGGGTACAGGACCAGCGGGTTCTCGGTCAGCACGAGCAGGTCGACCCCCAGCGCGGCGACGACCAGCAGCGCCAGGTCGAGCACACTGGATAGTGAACGTTCCCGCCGCCAGGTCGTCCAGACGGCCTGGTTGAATCCCGGCAGGACAAGCACGCCCATTCCCAGCCCGAGGCCCGTCCCGGTGAGCAAACGGAAGGTATTGTTCGGCGAGTACAGTTGCGGCGCGCCCGGGAAGAATGACAGGTAGGAGTTCACGCCGTCGACGGCGAAGGCGGCCGCCAGGAGGCCGAGCACGACCATCAGCCCGCGCGATGGGAATTCGCCCGCCCGTCCGCGGCCGCGGATCAGCAGGTAGGCGAAGGCCAGCGTCGATCCCAGGTACATCCCGGTACAGCGCGAGCATAGAGGCAACGTGCGCTCGCCCAGGTGGAAGGAACGCAGGTCGATGCGGTGGCACACGGCGTAACCCACCGCGTCCGCCTTCCCCAGCAGGCCGTGCGGGGTGTAGATCTGCCAGGCGAGCAGCACGCCGCCGGCCAGCAGGCCCAGCAGCGCGCGCGAGATCCACGTGCGGCGCATGGTCGACGGTGCCGGTGCATCGCTCGTCATGCGAACGATTATAACGGACAGGGCGCCGGTGCTGCATGCTCAGGCTCGCGGCTTGACGCTCACCCTTCGGCTCGTTATAATCCCTCCGCCTTCCTCGGTAGCTCAATAGGCAGAGCGGGCGGCTGTTAACCGCTAGGTTCCAGGTTCGAGTCCTGGCCGAGGAGCCTGTCTGCTCCGGATTGCATGTCCCCGCCCCCGGCCATTCCGCGCACGGGGGCTTCGTCTTCTTCGGCGCTGGCGCGATGGCACGGCCTCTGTCAGCCGTCTGTTCGGCCAGCAAGCAGGGAAACGCAAGGGGCGCAGTTCTGCGGTCTGCTTCCACAGACCCGATTGTGCCCCCCAATGCGTGCGGCTGCCTGACGTTGGGCCGCCAGTGAGCTTCCAGATGAGGTGCGGCTAGGCGCCCATCAGGTGCTTGCGGTACCAGCCGACCATCACGCCGATCGCTTCGGGATGACCTACGCCGTGGCGCAGGACAATGACGGCGCCACCTGGCGGGCCTATCGGAACCAGTACTGGCCGACGGTGTACCTGATCGACAAGCAGGGGCACCTGCGCTACCAGCACATCGGTGAGGGCACCTATGATGTCACGCAGGCCGCCATTCAGGCGCTGCTCGAGGAGCCGGCGTCGTGACACTTTCTAAGCCAGCCCTCATCGGCCAACCGGGGGAATGCCGGCTCCATTCCGCTACAATCCGCATGACTTGGGGCGCCATCCAACGCGCGCCTGAGAAGGAGATGGTATGAAGCGTCAACGGTCACTCCCCGCACCCCCGCCCTCGTCCGAGATCACGCCCGAAGCGGTCTATCTCAACCGGCGGGCGTTTCTGAGCGCCGCCGGCATCTTCGGCGCCAGTGCGCTGCTAGCGGCCTGCGGTGTGCCGGAGCAGCCTGCGGCCACTCCGGCTGCCGGCGCATCGGTCGGGTCGCAGACCGACGAACTGGGCGACCCGCTCACGGCCCTTGAGGCTGTGACGGACTACAACAACTACTACGAGTTCACCACCGACAAGGAGGGTGTCGCCGGGCTGGCCAAGGAATTCCGAGTGCGTCCGTGGACCGTCGAGGTCGGAGGCCTGGTTCACAAGCCGGCGACCTTCGCCATCGACGACCTGCTGACCGCCTTCTCTAAAGAGGAGCGGATCTACAGGCTGCGCTGTGTCGAGGCGTGGTCGATGGTCATCCCGTGGAATGGATTCGAGCTCGGCCGCCTACTCGATCAAGTCGAGCCGATGTCGTCGGCTGCCTACGTCGGGTTCACAACCCTGCTTGACCCAGAGCAGATGCCCGGCCAGCGCAGCCGTCTCTACCCCTGGCCGTACACCGAAGGATTGCGCCTGGACGAAGCCGTGCACACGCTGACGCTGCTGTCGACGGGACTGTATGGCCAGCCACTCCTGCCACAGAACGGCGCACCGCTCCGCCTGGTGGTCCCGTGGAAGTATGGTTTCAAGAGCATCAAGTCCATCGTGCGCATCGACTTGCTGGAGCAGCCGCCGGCGACCACGTGGAGTACGATCGCCCCTCGGGAGTACGGGTTCTATGCCAATGTCAATCCGGAGGTCGACCACCCGCGCTGGTCGCAGGGCTCCGAGCGGCGCATCGGCGAGGGCGGCCGCCGCGAGACGCTGATGTTCAACGGCTACGCCGACCAGGTCGCCGGGCTGTATTCCGGCATGGACCTACTGGCCAACTACTAATCGGGGCACCTCGGATGTCGACCCAACCCGCCGCGCCCTCAGGTGCACTCTCCCGATGGGGGGAGCGCCTGCAGACCATCGACCTGCTGCGGCTGGCTGTCCACGCCGGCGCGCTGCTCCCGGCCGCGTGGATCCTCGCCGCCGTCGTACGCGGGGACCTGACCGCCAATCCACTCCAAGCCGTCGAGCAGCGTACGGGTAGGATCGCGCTGATCCTGCTCGTAGTGTCCCTGGCCTGCACGCCGGCCAATCTGCTGTTCGGCTGGCGCTCGGCACTGCGCCACCGCCGCACGCTGGGCTTGTACGCCTTCGCCTATGCCAGCCTGCATCTCCTCGTGCTCGTCGGCCTAGACTACGGTTTCGCCTTTCGACTCCTGCGCGCCGACCTGACGGGCAAGCCCTTCATCTGGGTGGGTGCTGCGGCGCTACTGACCCTTGCCGCCCTGGCCGGCACGTCTTTCAACGTGTGGAAGAAACGCCTGGGCAAGAACTGGAAGCGCCTTCACCGACTGGCGTACCTCGCCGTCCTGCTGGTCGTTGTCCATTACGCCTGGGCACGCAAGGGCAACCTGACGTCGTTGAGCGGCGACATCCTGCAGCCGCTGGCGTTCGGCGGCGTCGCGCTGGGCTTGTTGGCGCTGCGATTACCGGCCGTTCGCCGGTGGGTCACGCGCCGAAGACAAGCCGTGCCGCGCCCCTCCGGCGAAGCCGCCAGCGGTTTGGGCGGCGGCTGACCCCTTCCAAGCCGCGGTCGACAAGCCGGTACCCGCAATCGGCTGCACAGCGGTGGTGAGTCACTTAACGGGGGATCATTCGCCGGACGCAAGGCCCGCCTTCGGCGGGGACCGAGGGCTTTCCCTGGTGGCAAGTCCCAGCACGTCTCTCACCCGCTGCCAGGCTCCCGGCGATTCCCCCCCCCGCTTCCGCTCCGAGATCCTGGCCGACGTGATCTGCATGCCCTTGCCGCGGCTGCCTCGCAGCGCGCCGCCCCACACATGCTCTGCACGAATCGGGCGCTGCCACTAGAATCGGTCCCAGCCTGCCATCGATTGCCGCCGCCTTCCGCGTGGCCCGGCCCATATGAACGGGGCCGCGCCAGCGCCGGCGCCTTGCCACCGAAGCGTCCCGACCGCAGGCCCGAGGATGATCCCGATGCCAAGGAAGACCACCCGCCCCGCCCCTATGCTTGCCGTCGTCGTGCCGGTGTACGACGAGCAAGCCGCACTGCCGCTCTTCCACGAGCGACTGATGACGGTCCTGGGGGGGCTCCCCAACCCATTCCGCATCACCTATGTGGATGACGGCTCGAGCGACGACACACCGCAGCAGCTTGAGGCCCTGGCGGCATCCGACGGCCGGGTGCAGGTCATCCACCTCAGCCGCAACTTCGGTCACCAGGCAGCGCTTACAGCCGGGCTGGACCACGCCGACAGCGACGTCGTCATTACGCTCGACGGCGACGGCCAGCACCCCCCGGAGCTGATCCCCGAGATGCTGCGCCTGCACGCCTCCGGGTATGACATCGTTCAGACGCAGCGGCTGGACACGACGGGCACATCGGCCTTCAAGCGTTGGACCGCCGGCTGGTTCTATGCACTGATCAACCGCATCGGCGACACCCGCGTCCAACCCGGGGCCGCCGACTTCCGACTGCTCGCGCGCCCGGCCGCAGACGGGCTGCGCCAGATGCGCGAACACCATCGCTTCCTGCGCGGCATGGTGTCGTGGATGGGCTTCCGCACGGTGATCCTGCCGTACGCGCCTCCGGACCGTATCGCCGGAACGTCGAAGTACTCGCTGCGCAAGATGATCCGGTTGGCCCTCGACGCCACCTTCTCGTTCTCGCTCGCCCCGCTGTGGATCGGGCTGAGCGTCGGCCTGGTCTTCTTCCTGCTCGCCTGCGCCGAGGCCGCCTACGTCCTGAACTTCTGGGTGCGCGGCCAGGCCGGCGCGCTTGCCCCGGGCTGGTCGTCCTTGATGTTCATGCTGCTGATCGTCGGCGGCGTCCTGACCACGCTGCTCGGACTCATCGGCATCTACGTCGGCTACATCTTCCAAGAAGCCAAGCAGCGGCCGATCTACCTGGTTCGCACCGGGCCTCCCCCGCCGCCGGCATAGGCCCCAGCCGCCAGAACCCACTCGACCCCGACCCGCCGCCCTTCGGCTGGCGCTCCCGCATGTCACTTGGCAGGAACGAAGTCGCGGGGCGGCACGGCCCATAAGCCGATCCCGCCCCGCGACTCAACTGCAGACGCTTGAGCGAACCTTCCCGCCCTATCCCGCCGGCTCGAGGACGCGCCCCAGAAACAGGATGCTCCCGGTCGCGCCGTCGCGGATCAGATAGATGAACGGACGGTCGACCGTGAAGGTGATCGGCTCGCCCACCGGTGCCGAGGTCACTCCCATGATCACCGCCATGGCGGCGGCTGCCTCGGTGCCGTCCTCGTCCACCGAGACGAACGCTTTGTGGAGCACGGCGCCGATATACAGGTCCCGATTTCCGTCCATGCCGGAGAAGTCCGCCCGAGCTTGGTCAAACGCATCGGTCATGCCAAGCGTCCGCAGGGCATCATCCAGAGCGAACGCCGATACGTTCGTGAACTTGGGCAGGGCAAGGTTCACGGGTCCGTAGGTCAGGTTGGCCAGGATCTCCTGGATCATCCCGGGACTAAGGCCTTCCTGCACACTCTCGAACTGGCCCTCATCCGGCAGCAGGATCAGCATCGACACGTTGCCGCTCACGTACGGCAGCTCGAGGGCCATGTATCCCTCCCCGGTTGCGTAGCCGTACGACTCCGATTGCTGCATCATCGGCACGTCTTCGGTGGACCCGTCCAGCCGATGGAAGGGAAGAGGGATCGTGGCGTCGCGGTCGAAGGCGTGCAGCCAGCCTGCCTTGAAGTAGATGGCGTTGGCCAGGACCAGGCGGGTCATCGCATCGACAGCGCCCTCGGGGATCAGGTCCTCGATCCTGTCGCGGGTCTCGTCGCCCACCCACTGATTGATGGCCAGGCGGGAGGCCTCCGCGTCTGCCACGAAATCCACCAGCCGCATCCCGGCCCCGTAGTTCTCCCCCAGCAGGTCGAGGAACTCCGGCCGGAAGGCGAAGCCCTGCTGGCCCCACAGGGAGTTGGCGATGCTCAACTCGAAGGGCGTCCCGTCGATGGGCTCCTGGGCCCGCGCTTCAAGGTCGAGGGCGAAGGCGTTGAAGGCCGGGTGCAGCCGGTCCTGCGGGAGGGCAAAGTGAAGCGTGGCTGCCATCTGGCTGGCCGTCTCCCCGGCGGCGCCAGCGTAGGTCATGGCCAGGGCGGTGGAGATGCTGTAGGGCGAGAAGAACAGGTTTCCATCTTGCGAGTTCAGCACTCGATACAGATCGAGGGCAAAGCCCGTATTCCCATCGGCAAGGGCCAAGAGGTCATTCGGGCCGGTGACCGGGCTCAGGCTCCGGGCTTTCTCCGACACCGCCACCGAAGAGCCCGAGGGATTGGAGCCTCCCCCACCGGGTTCGACCGGTGGTAGCGGGCTCGGTTGGATCGGCGCGCAGCCGGCTGAGAGCAGAAGGGAGATCCCGGCCAAGATCATGGGTGTACTTGAGACGCGGTTCATGGCATGGTCCTCCACCCTTGAGACGCTGGTCCTTCGCACGCGGTTCCCCGAGCGGCAGCCCTGACTCTGCTCCGAGGTCGCTCTCGGAGCGCAGTCCTCTCTAACATCGGGGCAAGCGTCGATAGGTGGTCGGTGCTGGGTCTCAGTTCGACGGATCGTGGCGGCCAGCCCACCGCACGGGCCAGCCAGATCCTACCCCAGCCAGGTGCTGCCCGAGCTGCCTGGCGGGGTATCGACCGGTGGCGGCCGTGAGCACGAGAGAGCAGATGAACGGCACCATACGGCCGCGCCCCGCGGGGATACGCCTCACGAGGATCGCTCACGAGTGATGTGCCCCGGCCCTGCTAGCAGAGTGTAACGTCCAATCCGTTCGGGCATCTAAGGCTATGGGACACTGCTCCCGGTCCAACTTCACTTGCATGAGAAACGAGGCTCAACCCGACTTGCCGGGCGACTCCCACCGAGCCGCTGCTGTCCGAATGCAGTCCTGCTTGTCCGGGGTCTGGCAGCACCGTCCAGGAGGCGAAGGTCTTGAGCACAGCCAACGCGGCCGCAAAGATACATGAGGCGATGGAACGCCTTGAAGGCGTGCAAGCCTGCCCCCACCGCTTCGGCGGGACCGAGTAACGCCTTGGGCAGCGAGAGTTGGGCCACGTGCACGGGAATGAACTCGTCGACGTGCCTTCCCCCGGAGCATTCGCGACGAGGTGATCGCGCAGGGTCTTGCCGAACCGCATCACCTTCTGCCTCACGCCGGCTGGGTCAGCTGCTTTCTGCGCCGTCCGGAAGATGTCGACCACGCCATCGCCCTGCTCGAGCGATCCCACGCGCTGGCGGTCAGCGAACGCGACCGGCGACAGGGCAAGATCGAGGCTGACGCGAATCAAGCCTGAACCGGTTAGTCGCCTCGGTCCAGAGCGGGGTCGGGGAAACCCCGGTCTCTTCGCTCACACCAGAGTCCTTGCGGAATGCACCGCGCGACGGCACGGGGCAGGCACCGGTGCCAGAATCCGCCACGCCCGCCGCCTCCACCGATCCTCTTTTTCGTAACGATCGGGGCGCGCTTGAAGGCCTCGTCACCAGCGCTCCAGCCGGGTTGCCCATGCTTCGACCACACTGCGCGGCGGGGTTCTCGGCGAACCCTTCGGCTTGCGGGGTGCCGGCCAATCCTCACCACACCTCCTATAATGAAAGACATCGTCCGCCGGGGGGCGGATTGCATCCATGAACCTGCTGCAAACCAAGCTGCGCATCCCTCCCGTGCGGCGCGAGCACGTGCCTCGCCCGAGGCTGCATGCCCTCCTGAATGCCGGGCTTGCTCGCCGCTTGACGCTGGTCTCCGCCCCCGCCGGGTTCGGCAAGACCACGCTGGTCTGCGAATGGCTGGAGACCCTGGACCTTCCGGTTGCCTGGCTGTCGCTTGACGAGCAGGACAATGCCTGGTCCCGATTCCTGGCCTACCTCCTGACGAGCCTGCAGGGACTCGATCCCACGGTCGGCGCCGGATTGCTCGGGACACTCGAGTCCGCCCAGGTGCCGCCCCTGGATAGCTTCCTGGCTGCGCTGCCGCAGGAGCTGGCCGCCATTCAACGGCCTTTCGTGCTCGTCGTGGATGACTTCCACGTCCTGCTCGATGCCCAGGTGCATGATCTGTTGACGTATGTGATTGACAACCAGCCGCCCGGGATGCATCTGGTGCTCGCCGGTCGATCCGACCCGCCCTGGCCGCTGGGGCGGCTGCGCGCGACCGGCGCGCTGACGGAAGTCCGGGCCAGCGACTTGCGGTTCACCCTCAACGAAGCCGGGGCGCTGCTGAACGACACTCTCGGCCTGGGCATCGCCGATCTGGACCTGTCCACGCTGGAGGACCGCACCGAAGGCTGGGTGGCCGGACTGCACCTGGCCGCACTCTCGCTCAAGAACGCCAGCGACCGGCACGGGTTCGTCCAGGCATTTGCTGGCAGCGACCGCTTCGTGCTCGACTACCTGATGGAGGAAGTGCTTGCCCAGCAGCCGCCCGACGTGTGCACCTTCTTGCTGCAGACCAGCCTGCTTGACCGATTCAATGCCGCGCTGTGTGACCACGTCACCGGCCGGAAGGACAGCCAGGCGATGCTTCGCCGCCTCGAGGCGGCCAATCTGTTCGTCGTCCCCCTGGACAGCGAGCGGATGTGGTTTGCCTACCACTCCCTCATGCGCAGCTTCTTGCGCTCGGTCCAGAAGGAGCGCGATCCCGACGGCGCCGCCAAGGTGCACCAGCGCGCTAGCGAGTGGTACGCGTCCAGCGGCGACATCATCGACGCCATCCAGCACGGTCTGCTGGCGGGGGATCACCAACGCATCGGCCAGCTGATCCGGTCCAATGGCCTGGCGCTTGTCTTTCAGGGCGAGCTGTCGACCGTCCTCACCTGGCTGCATGTCTTCACCGAGACCTGGCTACGCGCCGGCCCCTGGCTGCGCATCGCCCAGCTCTGGGCACATTCTTTCTCAGCGGAAGCTCCCACCATGGGTGAGGAGCTGACCGAGACGCGCGAACTGGTTCAGGAGGGCTTGCGCGCTCTTGAAGACGACCCCGAGACGCCTAAGGTCGTCGAGCTCCGCCATGCCCTGGCGCACCTGACGGCCGTCGAAGCCAACCTGGCCGTGATGGACGGTCGGCATGAGGAGGCTGTCCGGTTGGCGCGCCAGGCACTGGCCGGCCTGCCGCTGAGTGACGTGACCACACGCCGCTACAGCTTCGTGTGTATGGGGATGGCGCTGCGCCACCTGGGCGAGTTGCAGGCAGCCGGCGATGCTCTGGCGCAGGCCGACGCCCCGGGGCTTGACCTCGAACAAGCCCCGGCGCCCGCGCGGGGGCTGGCGACGATGGCGGGGATCCAGATCTGGATGGGGCAGTTGGACGAAGCCGAAGCTACCTGCCGCCGGATCCTCGCCCTGCACGAAGAACACCTGCGCCGCTGCGGCCGCAGGCTGCCGATCGCCGCCTTCGGGTTCGCGCGCCTGAGCGACATCCTGCGCGAGCGCGGCGAGTTGACGGAGGCAATCCGTTACGCCAAGGAAAGCCGCACGCTCGCCGAGCAGTGGCAGCAAACCGACGCCCTGTTCGAGAGCTACACCCACCTCGCCCGGGCGCTGCACGCCAGCGGCGATGCCGCCTCGTCCCTCAGCCTGCTCCGCAGGCTCGAGCTCCTGGTTCGCGAGCGGTCTCCCTGGCTGCTTGGCATGACGCGCGCCGAAGAAGCGAGGCTGTGCCTGGCCGGCGCGCCCGATTCGGCCTGCCTCGATCGCGCCCGCACCTGGGCCCACGAGTACCCCCTTCCGTCCGACGGCAAGCTCGTGTTCCGGGACCACGCCCAGTACTTGACGCATGCTCAACTCCTGCTGCTGGAGGCTCGGGCCGACCGAACGCGCGCACAGGTCGGCTTGAGGCTCACCAAGAAGGTCCTGGGACTCCTCGAACCCACGGGCGCGCTGGGCCTGCTCCTCCAGGCCTCCGTGTTGTGCGCCATGTTTGAGGCGGCACTCGGCCAGACCGATGGGGCCCTCAGCCGTTTGCTCGACTGTCTGCACCGTGCGGAACCCCGTGGTTATGTCCGCCTGTTCTTGGATCACGGTCCCAGCATGAACGGTTTGCTGGCACGGGTTCCGGCGTCCGACCCTTCCTTTGCCTATGCCCAGACGCTGCGCCAGGCCCTGGCGGTGATTGAATCAGCTCCGGTCGCCGCGCCACCGGCGCCCTTTGCGCGGGGCCTTCCGGCAATGGAAGAACCCCTCAGCCAGCGCGAGCTGGATGTCCTCCGCCTGCTGGCCACAACGCTTTCGAGCTCCGAGATCGCCGATGAGATGTGTGTTGCCACCAGCACCGTCCGGTCGCACACCAAGGCCATCTACGGCAAGCTGGGTGTCCACACCCGGCTGGAAGCCCTCGACATCGCCCGTGAGCTCAGCCTGATCTAGCCGCCCCGCCCCGGCCTCAGAGTCGGCTGCCCGGGATTCCCCAAGGTTGGGGATGACCGGTCCCACGCCCCGCGCCTAGAGTAAGAACGTGAGAACCCAAGTTCGCCTGACCACCCTGCTCTGCCCGGCTCACCCCGCTGTGTTGCCGAAGGCCCGGCGCCGGCCGGACCCATGCCTCCGAACGGCCTGCGACCCGGCGGCCTGCCCGGCAGACGAGCATCGCCGCACGGCGGGGGACACCGGCCGTTGGACCACCAGCAACTCCATGGGAGCACATGCATGAACCCCTCTTCGCCCAGACTGCAAGCCGTGCAGTACTCCATCGAAGTGGAGGGCATCGTCGCACCCCGGTGGGCGGAGTGGTTCAAAGGCCTGGAGGTGACCTTCATCCCCTCCAGCACGGATCCGAAACACACCGTTCTCGTTGCCACGCTCCCAGACCAATCAGCCCTTCCCGCCCTGCTGGCCCGCGTGACCGGACTCAACCTCAAGATCCTGTCGGTTGCACCAGGATCCTGCTGCGGTTCCAAGTAGGAGACCTCCGGTGCATACATCCGTCGAGCTGTCGCTTGCTGCACCCTCGGTTCCCGTCCCCGGGCACGACACCCTGCGCAGGCTGTTGGCCACAGGCATGGCGCGCGCCCAGGACTCCGCCAGCATGGTCATGCATGCCGTGCGACGTCGCCCGACGTGCTGCTCGCCGATCCGAAGAAGGCCTTTCGGCTGGCGCTGATCGGCGGGCCATCTTGCCTGGCGCTCCTCCCCCTGCTGCGCGTGCTCGGCGGCTTCGGGAACCTGCGCATGCCTGCCGGCCCAGTCGTTGATCGACTTCTTGAACGTCGTCAAGTACCCTCCGAGCCTGACGTTCCTGCTTCTGTCGTTGGGGTTCGACCTCGTCCTGCTGAGCCTCTTCGCACGTGCAGCTCACTGGCTGTCGACGGCGGCTCGACCGTTGGTCACGCTGGGACAGGCCGCCCTATACTTCTTCCTAGTGCACTGGTTCGTCTACGCCGTTCTGGGCGGGGCGTTCTTCCTGACTCCTGGAGGGCTGCCGGCCACCTACTTGATCTGGATCACCAGCCTGGTGGCCTTGATACCGATCTCCAAGGCCTCCAAAGCGTTCAAGCCCACCATGCCGGCGGCATCGGTGTGGAGGATGATCTAGCCGAGGCGACTTCCCGCCGCCCCGGCTACGCGGAGGATGAAACCGATGAGCACCGAAACTGTGAACATGAAGGGGCTGACCCGCCGTGCCTGCTTGGCGGCCGCGGCCGCGGTCCTGGTGTTTGGCATCATGTTCTTCCTTCCCGCCGGGACACTCGGCTACTGGCAGGCCTGGGCTTACATGGGCGTGGTGCTGATTCCCATGCTCTTCGTCATGGTGTATATGCTCCGGCACGCTCCGCACCTCCTGGCGCGTCGGCTGCAGATGCGGGAGCGCGAGCGTACCCAGAAGGGAGTCATCGGTTTCGGGATCATCTTCCTGCTGGGGGCATTCTTCGTGCCCGGTTTCGACAGACGGTGGGGATGGTCAACGATGCCATGGTGGGTGGTCGTGGCGGCCGACCTTCTGGTCCTGCTCGGCTATGCGATCATCTTCCGGGTCTTCCGTGAGAACCAGTACGCCTCCCGAACCGTCCAGGTCGAGCAGGGGCAGCAGTTGATCAGCACGGGTCCGTATGCCGCGGTCCGGCACCCGATGTACGTGGGCATTCTGGTGTTCTACCTGGCCTCGCCGATCGCCCTCGGCTCCTGGTGGGCGTCCCTTCCGGCCGCAGCCATCATCCCCATTGTCGTCGTCCGGATCCTGAACGAGGAGCAGGTGCTGGAGCGGGACCTACCGGGCTACCGCGAGTACAAGCAGAAGGCCAGGTACCGGCTGCTGCCGGGCATCTGGTAATCCTCACGAATCCACGACGCGGTTCGGGCCGGGAGGTCAGCCGTGACCGTTGTCCGCATGCAGATTGGAGCGGTTCGCATCGAGTGCGAGGCCGGGGACGAACCGACGGCGCAGGTGATCGCTGGGGCGTGCGAGCAGGTTCTGCATCTGGCAAGCGACAACTGGGATCTTGGTCCTCCATCCAACTGCCGGCTGTACGTGATGACGTCCTGGAGGGATTTCGTCTTTCGGTCGGCGCCGTGGCCCTGGAAGGCGATGCTGGCGCTCAACTACCCGCTGTGGAGCGGCCGGGTGCGCCGGACGTGGCCGATCAGCGCCGGCTGGACGCAGCGCTACGGGCGACGCATCGCCATCGGCATCAAGCCACCGCGGCTGCTCGAGATCAGCGACAAGAGCATCGGGGTCCACATATACGTCGAGGAGAAGGATCCCGTCGCCAAGGTCCGCCATCTCACCTGCCACGAGCTGACCCACGCCGCCTCAGCCCATCTGCGCCTGCCGGCCTGGCTCAACGAGGGGCTGGCCGCAGTCTCGGTCGATCGGTTCATGGGCAAGCCCACCATCCGTGACGACTCGCTCGCTCTCCTGCAGCCTGTGCGGCCGAAGTCCGCCCCGCCCTCGTATCGTTCCATGATGCGCATTCAGGGCGAGACACTCGCTTACCACGCCGTCCGCGGTTACTGGATCGTGCGCTACCTCGAGCAGGCACATCCGCGGTTCGTGCGAAGCCTGCTCGCCGCCCGGCAGTCGCAGGCGACTATCGAGCGCCGGGTTGCCGAGCAGCTCGGCCTGCAACCCTCGAGCCTGTGGCAGGAAGTCGACGACAGGCTGGTAGCGCACTTCCGTCACCGAGATCTCACCACCCCCTGAGAGGACGTCAGCTGGCATCTGTGCGCGGCCCGGGTGTTTGCGTGCAACGCTCCGCCCCACCTGACCATCCAATCAGGGCCCTCAACGGCGCAGCCGTCCGGCGTAGGTCTGCTGCGCCGCATCCCCGAGTTGTCATGAAGCTGGTCCGCTGAACCGCCGCCACTTAGGGCTAGGCGCAGCTGCAAATCCCCCAACTGTTCCCCAAGCTTGGGGATGACGCCTCCCCCAGGCCGGCGGCATGCTGTGTGCAGGCCGGGGCGAACCTACAACCCGACCCGGTTTGGGGAGGCTGAGATGGCTGAGAAGGCGAGATCCTCGCTGGTGCTGGCCGGGCTGGCGCTGGTTACGGCCGTTGGCCTGATCTACCTGTTCGGCCGCAACGGCCGCCATTTCCGGCTTGACTAGGCGGGAGCGCCCTGCATGCGAACCGCCTCGTCTCAGCCGCCCCGTCGACGCCGCCCCCGATCGGACGGCGCACCGGTGCTGGCAAGTCGATCGAACCCACCACCACACGTGACGTCCGGGGCCGGAGGGCCTCAGCACACTATCATCCAACTAGGAGGAGATCAGGCCATGCATTCCCCATTGCGTACCGCTGTAGCCGCGCTCATCGTCGGGCTTGCCCTGACAGGCTGCGCGTTCTCGCCACAGCCCACGCCGGTCCCAACGCAGGCGGGGCTGCCCAACCCAGCGTCAGTCTTCTGCGAGGGCCAGGGTGGCCGGCTGGAGATCCGCGAAGATGCCGCCGGCAACCAGGCCGGCTTCTGTATCTTCCCCGATGGCAGTGAGTGCGACGAGTGGGCGTTGTTCCGCAATGAGTGCCAGCCAGCCTACCTCGCCACGCAGGCTGTTGCCCCTACGCCGGCACCAGTCGTCGATCCGGAGGCGTTGCCGCCCGAGGGCTGGGAGCTCTACACCCACCCCACCCTCGGCTACTCGTTCTTCTACCTGGAAGGCAGTACGTTCGTGTCTACCGACATCGAGCACTACACAATGGTCGTCGGGCCGGTCGTTCTCGAGAACGACGAACATTGGCCGTGGTTCAACGTCGCCCACCCCGACGAGGCGGACTATCATCCTCCGGCCGACGTCGACCTCCAGGCCTGGCTGGCCGAGCGCAGCCGACTACCGGGCAAGGTGCTCGGCACGCGCACCATCGGCGGCGAGGCCGCCATCCACACGCGCTTCGAAGACCCGCGGGGCCCGCAGTCCTACGACGACGACCGCTTCTACTTCGTCCATGACGGGCAGCTGTATGAGATCACCATCATGCACACCGGCAAGGAGGATTGGTCGGTCTACGACCGGTTCCTGGACAGCTTCCACTTCTAGGGATGCATGCGGGACAACACCGAAGCCGGCCTGCGACAGGCCGGCTTCGCGTTCAGGCAACGGGTCGTCTCGTCCAGAGGAAGGCGGCGAGAAGCAGCACGAGTCCCGTGCTGTCGAAGACGACGAAGCGCAGCCCGCTGGCGGCCAGCGCCGCATGTCCGGGCGGCAGCGAAGCCAGGATCCAGGTTTCCCCGGCGAGACCTAGGACCTGCTGCGCGAGGATCACACCGAACAATGCGCGGTGCCGGCCCGGGTGCACGATCAGCGGCAGGTAGGCGGCGGACCACATCACGAACAGGACGCCCAGCCCACGGACCATCGCCGCTCCGGCCACGCCATTGAGCTCAAACGCGGCCGCAAAACGGTCCGGGTCAAGCAGGTAGGGGATGGCGGCGCTCAGGTTCGATGCCAGGACAAGCGCGAGCGCAACCCGCGCCGCCCATCCTCGCCCCGACTCGGGCAACGTTCTCATGCACAGTTCCCCGTGGCGTCGCGTGCGGATTCCCGCTTCCCGACGGCTCGCAGCGCCGAGGAAATCCCCGGGTGGCAGGCACCCATCAACTGGGATCCTTGAAAGCCCGACGGCGCGGCAGCCAGCGCGGGACCCGACGCCGGTATTCGTCGTACGCTGCGCCCAGCCGCCGTCTCGTCGCCGGCTCCTCCACCCGAACAATGAACACGTGCATCACGGGCAGGAAGGCCAACGCCGCCACCAGCAGCGTCGGCGACCCACGCCACAAGGACAACCCGAACAGCAGGAAAGCCGCTCCCAGGTAGATGGGATTGCGCGTGAACCGATAGGGGCCCTCGACCACCAGCCCGGGTGGTGGGTCGCCGAAGCCGCCGGTCGAATGGGCGATGCGAAGCAAGGTCACCTCCGCCCATCCGATCACACCCAACCCAAGGATGATCGGCGCGCCTCCCGGAGCCCTCCCCCCAGAAGGCAAGGACCACCCCAGGCGGTCGTCCACGACCGAAGTGGCGAGGACCAGCGCGATCACCAGACCGCCGGCACTGGTCAGGATCAGCACGCGGGCTGCTGCGGCTAACCTGCTTGTATGCGGGGCCATCCTGCATCTGCCTCTCACGCCTGCCGGATGGGCATACCTGATGCCGTCGGGATCGACGCCGGCCGCAATGGATTCGTGGCGCGGGCGGCGCCGTCGGTCGGGCGGCGTCCCAACGCCTTTCCATCCTCCGGGCCCATCAGGACGAACAACCCGAGCGATCCCATGTTGGCGAACAGCAGCGGCGCCAGGAACGGGGCCCCGCGGATGAAACGCTCAGCGACGAAGGCGCCTGCGGCCGTCAGGTCATCGAGCACATGCAGCACCGCGCCGACGACGCCCACGGCGATCATCAGCACCATGGCGGCGGTGAACACAGCGACGTCCGCGCGCCGCCTTCCTTCGAGCGCACCGATGTAGGCTGCGACCACCGTGGCGAACACGCCGACCGCGGTCGGCAGCCACAGCCAGGGATTGACGAACCCGGTGCGAGCGTGGTCCAGCACGCTGCTGATGACCGTCGCCAGGCTGCCCATGCTGACCATGAAGAAGTACGCCTGTGTTTTGCTGTAGGGGAGCGCGAGCTTGCGCCGCCCGGTGAGCAGCAGGACGCCGCTGTCGGGCGGCTGCTCCACCCATGCGGCGCTAAGCCCCAGCAGCCCGGTCAGCGAGAAGGTCAACGGCCCGAGGATCGGCGGTGCCCACACCAGCAGGTCAACCGAGATCTGCTCGCCCGGCAGCGCGTTGGGCAGCAGGGCGCGCCGCCAGTGGAAGAAGGCGCCCAGAAGCCCAACGACGATGCTGGTCAGGAGTACAACGCTGGCGACGGACGACGCCAGCGGCCGTCGGCGCAAGGCGATCAGCCCGGCGAGCAACAGCAGCGCGGCGGCCACGGGCCCGAAGATGATCGGGATCCACTCGAAGGGACGGATCGTGCCGCTGATGTTGTGGGCCAGGTAGGTGTCGATGCCGAGGAACAGCTCGTTAATCGCCGCCATCAGGAGCATCAGCTGGTCACGCGTGAGCGGCAGGAGGTGCCGCCGCAGGTGCTCCAGCGGCGGCGAGAGCTCGGCGAGCAGCGTCATGGCGCCGTACCTGCCGCGGCAGCCTCGAGCTTGGCGCCAGCCATCTCCTTCAGCTCGGTCATATCCTTGAGCAGCTCATAGATCCCATGCCATTGGGTGTAGTCCGGGCCCTGCATCCATACGCCGAACTTGGCCGTCCGCCCCCAGTAGTGCCAGACGTCGAAGTACGTGAAGTCGATCGGCTCATCGAACGGCTCTGCCGTCAGCAGGCCCTGCTGCTTGAGCGGCTCCATGACGGCATCGCTCTCGCGCACGCGCGCATTGACCGCCTCGACGGCCGCATCGGCCGCGGTGTAGAAGTCCTTCAGGAAAGTCTCGTTATGGCACTCGCGGCACACGCCCTGCATGCGCGTCAGATTGTCCTGCCAGGAGGGCCGACGCTGGCTGAGCGGCGAGAACAGGTACCACGTCAGCCGGTCGCCGACATCATGCGTTGTCCCGACCGAGCCGAAGCCGCTCATGTGGCAAATGGCGCAGGTCGGCGCCGGGAAGTCCCTCACCGTCAGCGTGCCCGGATCGGCTTCCCAGTTCCAGCGGTCTCCGCCAGTGGCGTAGGCAATGCCGTGCGGCGACTCCTGGTAGATCTCCCATTGCGGATGGTCCGGCCCGATGTGGCAGGCATTGCACGTCTCGGGCTTGCGTGCCTGATCCAGACTGAACTCATGGCGCAGGTGGCATTTCTGGCACTGGCCCACCGAACCATCGGCGGCAGGCTGGCCGACGTTGTGGCAGTCCTCACACGCAAACCGCGTGATCTCCGGCCCCTCGATGGCGTACAGCGCGTGCCGGCTCTTGTCCGGGGCAAAGCTGCCCTCGGGGACCGCCTGGTACGCGGCGCGCTGCGCCTCGGTCAGCGGCCCGATGCCGACCACCGCCACGTAGGCGGGCAGCGAGTGGCGGCTGGCGTTGTACTGCGCCACCTCCAACCCATGGCAGCGCTGGCACATCGCCGCGCTGGGGGAGCCGAGCACATACGACCTCTCGTGCTCCACCGCGCCGGGATACCCACGGCTGACCTCGTGGCAATCACGGCAGGCGACCTTGGCGGCGGCCATCGTGCTCCCGCCATACTGTTCGACGATGCCGGGCGTTGCCTGGCGATGGCAGGCGACGCACGCATCGCTGCTGCTGGCCAGAGCGTTGGGCCGCGCCTCGTCGACGGCGGCCGAGGTCGTCGCCCGTGCCACCGCCTGGGCGATCAAGATCAGCCCCAGGACGACAATCACCGCCACCAGCCCGGCGATCAACACCCGCGCCGAGCGCAGGCGGCCTGCGGCATCGATTTCTCCCATGCGGTTCCTCCAGGGGTAGGAGAGCTCGTCGGGGAACAGTCCCCTACCTGTATAGCACGGACGCACTTCTGTGGGAAATGATAGTGGTCGTCTCGAGACGCAAAGTCGGGTCAGGTCAGGAAGCGATCGGCGTAGGCGCCGACCGATAGCAGGCATGCCGGCCGGCGGCCGAACCAGCGCGCCCTGTTCCGAGCAACCCAGTCGTAGATGGCATCGCGAAGTGGCCGCGGCACGAGGCGCGAGCCGGCGAGGATTGGCCACGGGAAGGGCAAGAGCCGCGCGAGGCGTATGGCGGCGTCGGAGCGCTCACGGCATCGCCCGCTCTCCACCAGGACGACGCTGGTGACATCAACTTCCGGACAGCCGGAGGCCTGCAGCAGCCGCCGTCCCGCCGCCGACTGCCGCGCAGCAAAGCGCAATCGGGCATCCCGGTCACGCGGCAGGACGAAGCCGACGATCGATGCGCACAGATTGCACTCGCCGTCGTAGATGACCACAGGCAGCCTCGAGTTCTCTGTCATTGGAGCCGTTGGGTGTCCTCGCCCTCAGTTTGGCTCGATGGTGCACTCTCGGCCTCCGCCCGGGGGGGAGGGCACCGGAGTCTAAGGCTTGCATATCCGCCGGTCGGGCGAGTCGTCGCAGCCGGTCTGGACTCGCGGGAGGGAATGGAGGCGGCTGGGCGCCCGGATCACTCGTACTTGAGCGCGTCGACAGGCGACAGCGTGGCGGCGCGCAACGCCGGGTACAACCCGGAGAGCAGCCCAATCAGCGTTGCGAAAACCAGCGCCGCGATCGGCAGCCAGACCGGGGTGAAGACGGCCACGCTGGGCGGCGGTGAGCCACCGGACTCGGCCGCCTGGCCCGCCAGGTAGGCCAGCGCCACGACGTTGAGGGCCTGCCCCCCGGCCCAACCGAGCAAGGTGCCCCCCAGCCCGCCCAGGAAGCCGATTCCGGCTGCCTCGCCCAGGAACACACCCAGCACGTCGCGATTCGCCGCCCCGACGGCTTTCATCAATCCGATCTCGCGCGTCCGCTCGAGGATCGCCATGGCCATCGTGTTGGCGATGCCGATCGCCGCCACCAGCAGAGCAATCGCGCCCAGCCCGCCAAAGACGACTTGCAGCACGACGAAAAAGCTGCTGATGCCCTGGATGAACGACATCGGCGTGAACGCCTGGTAGCCCATGGCGGTGATCGCCTCGGACAGGTCGATGACCTTCGACACGTCGGCAGCCTTGACCACCGCCTGAGCGTATCCGTCACGGTTGCGGTCAACCCGCCTGCCGGTGGCCCACTGGTTGAAGGTGGTTACATCATCCAGCGACATGAAGATCGACCAGTCCGGCTCGTCACGCGTCTCGGCCAGCACGCCCACGACGCGCACCTGGAGCGACTTCTGGATCTGTTCACCTTCCTGCGAGTACTTGATCAGCGTCAGCTTGATCGTCTGTCCGAGCAGGTCGGGCGGCTCCGGGATAGTCTGCCCCGGGCGCGGCCGGGTGTAGTAGAAGGACTGCGGCACCATGGCGCCGATCACGATCGTGCCTCGAGCCAAACCTCGCTCTCCGCCCTGCAGCGGGATGTCCAGTGCTTCCAGGTAGTCGGAGGGCACGCCGATCACACTGGTGCGACCCTCCAGCAGCCCGCTGGTGAAGATGGTCTCGAGGTTGAGGTAGTCGCGCGGGAACACCGCCCGGACGCCGTCGAGCGCTGTGAGGTCCTTAAGGGTCTGCGGGGTGATGATCGACGCCTGGGCCGGGCTTGTGGCCTGGACCGAGTATGAGTAGCCCGGGCCACCTCCCCCGCCTCCCATGGACTCCCCATACTGGGGGTAGACCTGGATCAGCGTCAGGTCGCTAATGCCGCCCAGTTGCTCGGTGGCGTTGCGCTGCAACCCGATCCCCAGCGACACCAGGACGACGACCGCCGCCGTGCCGATCACCACGCCGATGGCGGTCAGTGCGACGCGGGTCTTGCGCCGCCCCAGGTTGTCCGCGATCAGGCGCAGCAGATCAAGCAGGCGCATGCTAGCCCTTGGGCGCCGGGACCGGCTTCACCGGTACCTCGCCCGGTACTCCGGATTCGATTCCCTGCTGGATCAACGGCTCGACCGCCGGAATCTCCGGCGCGCTGTCCAGCCCGAACAGCCCCTTGATGAAGCGCACGACCTTCTGCCAGAAGGACTCGGGCGCCGGTGGAGTCGGCTCGAGGCCGATGTCCCCACCCCCGCCACCCCCGCCGCCCTCAAAGCCCGGCTGCGCTTCCCCCACCTCGACCGGCAGGACCTGGATGATGCGTTGCGGCTGGTTGAAGTCATCCAGGTAGTCGACGGTGACGGTCAGCTCAGCCGTGCCGGCCTGGGCCGGGGTAAACACGGCATCGAGCGTAAAGTAGCCGCCGGCGTCCAGCAGCCCGATCGGCAGGACGTTGTTGCTCAGTTCGCCCGTCTCGACGCTGGCCTGCATTCGGCCGAGCACGACGCTGTTGCGGTCGAGGTTGACAACCTGCAGCGGCAGGCCCCCCGGCATGCCAACAAAGAACGGCTCCGGAGGAACGTAGAAGCTGATCTCGATCACCGGCGGGGCGTAGATCAGGAGCGTGATCACCTGGTCGTCGGTGTAGCTCGTCCCGCCGTCATCCTTGTATACAAAGGAGATCTTCAGCGCATACGCGCCGGGCTTGGCCGTGGTATTGACGATCAACTCCTGGGTCGCGGCGCGATCGCCGCCCACGGCGAAGTCGCCCAGGTACTGCACGTTGGACGATCGCATGGGGGCGAACGTGTCGAAGCTCCCGCTGCCGCCCGAGACGCCGCCGGGCTCGGCGGTGCCGGCTCCCCCGCCGCCAGCCGACCCTCCGCCCAGAATCATGCTCACACCCCGCGCCGCCGCGCCGCCGACGTTCAGTGCCCGGACGGTCAGCGTGAACTGCCGCCCCGGCCGCAGCTGCTCAAGATCCGCCTCATAGTCGGTGATGACCATCTGCGGGCGCACGCGCGGTGTGCCGGTGGGGATCGGCCCGCTCGATCGCGGCAATGACTTGGCGGCGATGGGGATGGCGAGCGTGAACGACTCGGCGAACGGATTGTCGGCCGGATCGGTGTAGCTCACCTGTATTGTCAGCGTGCCGATTGCCCCATTCTCCAGCGTGCTGGAGGCCACCAGCGCCTGTTCGTAGGGCGTGTCGGCGCCGGCGCCGATCGCCCCGGCGGCGATCACCCCGCCGGTGCCGGCCGGGATGAACTCGCCGCCGCCGATATTGATCACGATGTTGCGCGCCTTGATGTCGCCAGCGTTGCGCAGGCGGAACTGCAGCGTGAACGAACTGCCCGGCGTGACACCGCCGGTCGGGCCGTACCCGGCCAGCACCAGGATCGGCCGACTGAATCCGGACCCCGATGGGGTCGGCGTGTCCGTGGCCTGAAGGGCCGGGCTGGCGCCGGCCGAGGCCAGCGTCAGGGCAGCGAGCACGACCACGGCCAGTGCGGCAGCCAACGATCGGCGGAAGAAGGTGGTTCGTTTCGCTCGGTTCACGGCAAGTCCTTCTCTCCGGCGGCCAGCGCCAGGGCGGCCTCATACTCCGCCTCCCCAACGACGCGGCCGTCCAGCAAGCGAATGGTATGGGTGGCGTAACGCAGGATACGCGGGTCGTGGCTGACGACGATCACCGTGCGTCCCTGCCGGTGCAGCTCGGCCAGCAAGTGCATCATCTGCGCGCCGCTCAGGCTGTCCAGGTTTCCCGTCGGCTCATCGGCCAGGATCAGCTGCGGGTTGTTGACCAGGGCGCGGGCGACCGCCACGCGCTGCTGCTGCCCTCCCGAGAGTTCGGATGGGCGGTGGTAGGCGCGATCCTCGAGACCGACCTGCTGCAGGAGATCCCAGGCGCGGCTCTGTCGCACGCTGCGACCCACGCGGGCAAACTGCATCGGGAAGCCGACATTGTCGAGCGCCGTCATGCTGGGGATCAGGTTGAATGATTGGAAGATGAGACCGACCGTCGTCCGGCGGAAGACCGCCAGCGCGTTCTCGTCCATCGCCTCGAGCCGCTGGTCGCCAACCTCGATGCTTCCGGTGGTCGGCCGATCCAGCCCGCCCAGCAGATGCAGCAACGTGCTCTTGCCGGAGCCGGACGGGCCGAGGACGGCGGCGAAGCTGCCCGGCGGCACCTCCAGGTCCACGCCGTCGAGCGCCACAACCGATTCACGGCCCATGGTGTAGGAACGGCTCAATTCCCGGGTGCGGACCAGCGCGGCGGGCATCAGAAGAGGAAGGGGCGAACGATCGTCAGCCCGCCGAGGCGCGACGCCAGGAGCCCTGGAAGCGATCCGAGGACCAGCGCCAGCACCAGCGTGACCAACACCGCCGTCCAGGCCTTCGAAGCGCCGGGGTCATCCTGAACGCGCAGGCTGAGGACGAGCAGGACCACGACCCAGATCATGAACACGTCGATCTGGGCCAGGATCTGCGCCGCCAGCGCCGCGGCCCAGCCATCACCTGCCGGAGCAAAACCGGCCAGCCCGGGCGAGACGATCAGCCGCTGCGTGATGACCAGGGCCATAATCCGGATGGCGCTCTGGACCGCCAGCGGCAGGCCGGACCAGGCGACACGGTTGAGCACCGAGCCCATCGTGGCGCGGCCGCCGAACAGTGTCAACGCCAGGTGCAGGATCGCAGCAACAATCAGCCAGCCCAGCCAGACCCGCCCGAGCAAGGCCAACCCGGGAAAGACCAGCGTGAACATCGGTCCGCCGGAGGCGGACAGCGAGGACTGGAACTGCGCCTGCTGGTCCGGGGTCAGGTACTGGAAATCCGGCGGAAGCTCGACCGCCGTGCTGGCGGCTGCCGCCGTCCGCATCGGCATAGCGACGAGAACCTGAACAATGGCCAGCGCGCTGAGAAGCACGAGCGGCGTCAGCCACAGCGCGTGCGCGCTCGAGGCGATGGCCGGCAGTGATCGGCGCGGATGGCGCAGCACCGGCCACACGAGCTCGAAATGCCAGCGCCGCGGCGGTTGTGGAACGGCACGTGTGATGGGGTTCTGCATGGCGCGATTGTACCGCCTCTCCCTGCCCGGCCGGATCGAGGCCTATGCCATCTTGACGGCGTGCCCGCCGAACTGGTTCCGCATGGCCGCCAGGAGCTTGGCGGCGTACGACTCATCCTGCCGGCTGGCCAGGCGCATGAGGAGCGAAAGTGTAATAACCGGCGCCGGAACGTCGAGGTCGATAGCCTCGGCCACCGTCCAGCGGCCTTCGCCGCTGTCGGCCACCCAGCCCTGGATCGCCGAGAGGTCGGCGTCCTCGGCCAGGGCGGCGACGGTCAGGTCGAGCAGCCACGAGCGCACGACGCTGCCGCGCTGCCAGATGGTGGCGATCTGGTGCACGTCCAGCTCCATGTCCTTCTTGCTGTGCAGCACCTCGAAGCCTTCGGCCAGCGCCTGCATCATGCCGTACTCGATCCCGTTGTGGACCATCTTGACGAAGTGGCCGGCGCCGTGCGGTCCCACGCGTCCCCAGCCGGTATCGGCGGCGGGCGCCAGCGTCTCGAAGATCGGCCGCAGGCGCTCGACCGCCTCGACTGGGCCGCCGATCATCAGGCTGTAGCCTTCGGTCAATCCCCAGATCCCACCGCTGGTGCCGCAGTCGACATACTGCAGCCCGCGAGCTTCGACCGCCGCCGCCCGGCGGACGGTGTCCTTGTAGTTGCTGTTGCCGCCGTCGACGATCGTGTCGCCGGGGGCCAGGCGCTCGAGCAGGTTGTGCAGCGTCGTCTCGGTTACTTCGCCAGACGGGACCATCATCCAGACGACGCGCGGCGGCTTGAGCTTGGCCACGACTTCGTCCAGGCTGCGGGCACCGACGGCCCCGTTCGCCTCGGCGGCGCGGATCGACTCCTCGGTGCGAGCGTGCGCTACAACGCGGTGTCCGCCGCGGATCAGCCGCTCGGCCATATTGCCGCCCATCTTGCCCAGCCCGATTATTGCCAGTTCCATTGCACCCTTCCTTCGAAGCGCGATTCCCAATTACGGTTTCGAGACGGTCCCGTTCGCAGCGGTCGTGCGGCCTGGCGGCGCCGCCAGGCCCACATCCCAAGGATACCGCAAGACTCCAACCCTTCGGCCAGCCCGAAGGTCAGCGCAGGCGATCGGCGGAATCCCACAGCGGAAGCGGGGTCAATCCGACCGGCGCTTCGTCGCTGCGTGAATCCGGCGCCCGAAATCGCGATCCCGCCGGCGGCGTTCGGCGTACGAGGCGTCCAGGTGTTCGGACTCGCGCAGCAGCTTGAGATAGCTCTGGCAGCGATCGACGCCCAGCTCGCCCTGCTCCACCGCCGCCCTCACCGCGCAACCGGGCTCGTCCGCGTGCGAGCAGTCGCGGAAGCGGCAGCGCGCGGCAAGGTCAACGATGTCGCCGAACTCCTGCGCGATTCCCTCGCGTAGTCCCAGCGCGCCCAGCTCGCGCATCCCGGGCGTATCGATCAGCGTGGCGCCTGTCTCGAGGACCGTTAGCTGGCGGCGCGCCGTGACGTGCCGGCCCTTCCCGTCATAGGCGCGCACCGGGCCGGTGGCAAACGAATCCTGACCGATCAGGCGGTTGAGAATCGTCGTCTTTCCAACGCCGGACGAGCCCAGCAGGCAATACGTCATCGCCGGCTGAAGCATCCGCCGCAAGGCGTCGAGACCGCCCTGCGTCTGGCTGCTGATAGCGACGACATCCCACGGGACCTGAGCGGAGCGCACCTGCGCCTGCAGATCCTGGAGGGCCCCATGACTTATCTGATCGCTCTTGGTCAGAAGGACGACCGGGCGGATGCCGCCCTCCAGGACCATGGCCAGGTAGCGCTCGAGGCGGCGCAGGCTAAAGTCGGAGTCGCATGCTTGCGCCAGGAAGGCCACATCAACGTTGGCGGCGATCACCTGGAAGTCGATCGTTCGGAAGGGCGTCTTGCGGCGCAGCAGCGTCTTCCGGGGTAGTAGATCACGAATGATGGCCAGGGCTCCAGCATCGACGATCTGGACCAAGGCCCAGTCCCCAACGCACGGAAGACCGAGGCTGTCGACGACCGCGAATCGGAAGCTGCCCGAAAGCTCCGCCGGGACCTCGCCGCTCGCGACGCGCACCAGGTAGCGATCGCGATCGACAGCCGTCACGCGAGCCGGAGAGCAGTCGGGGCAGGTGAGCGCCGCGTGGTGGCCTCGAAACCATGCGTCAAAACCAAGCCTGTCGAGCGTCATGGTCTGCACTCCGGGCCGGCGCTTTCGGTCATCGTTCCCCGTCGAACTCGGCCGTTGTCTGCTCCAGGAGCTCGACCGCCCCGGCCAGAGCCGGCGGTCCACTTGACGGCGCCATGCCTCGAAGCCCGCAGTCGGGCAATGCACTCGGGTACCTGTCAAATTCCTGTCGGCCGAGTGCCGAGAGGCATCGAGCTCTGTCGCCCGGCGGGAACAGGCTGCGCCTCTTGAACTCTAGGGCATGACGGCGCGCACGACAAGCGTCGACAGAGGCCCAGCCCGCCGAGCTTCCTTCCGCGCGTACTTGGCCCGCCTGATCATGGGACGCGAACGGGACGGCATGAGTGAATGAATTCCCGGATCTCAGCCATGGCCTGCCGGGCCTCTGGCAGCCGGGGCACGAACAGATGCCAGAAGTGCCACATGCCCGGCCATACATGCAATGTCACATCGATGCCAGCCTGCTTGGCCCGCTCTGCAAACGCCTCGGCGCCACTCCTAAGCAGCTCAGCCTCCCCCACCTGCACCAGCAGCGGCGGCAGATCATGCAAATCGGCGTACAAAGGAGAGAGCAGCGGCGTGCGCGGATCAGCGTTTCCGCGATACGCGGTGATTTGCCGCATGACGAAATCAGCATCGGCCATTGGGTCGTCTTGAGCGAAGAAGGTGCCTCCACCTTCAAAATCCAACACCGGGCAGATGGACACTGCACCGGCGGGCAACGCGTCCCCCGCATCCCGCAATGCCAAGAGCGTGGTCAGCACGAGATTGCCCCCCGCTGACTCCCCCGTGAACACCACCTGTTCGGGCAAGACACCTACCTCTGTTACAAGCCATCGGTAAGCCCTCAGGCAATCCTCCACCGCCGCGGGAAAGGGATGCTCGGGCGCCAGCCGGTAGTCGACCAGCAGGGCGCGTACGCCTGCTAACCGGGCAAGATAGGCAGTGGTGAATCGCTCGGGGTTGTATAGAGGCAAGACGAACCCGCCACCATGAATATGGAAGATCACCTGAGGCGTGGCAGCTTCTCGGGGGACCTGCCACTCATAGGTGAGTTCGCCGCGAGGGACCTTCTCCCAGCGCACGTCTTGGGGGACCGAATAGAGCCGTTCGGACCAGCGCGACATACGACGAACTGATTCGATGCTTGCGCCGCGCTGTGCCAGTCTCTGCGCACGGAGAAAGACACGGATGAGGGAACTCGTCAGACTAGCCACGGCAAGACATCTCCCCTTACCGCGATGGGAGGCCTGAGATCTGATTCTACGCTCAAGCGGGGTCATCGCCTGCAGACATCTGGCCGTTGAGGGGACGTGCGAGGCGACGACACTCGGGTTCCAGCACGAGGGGAGGAGGGGCTAGGTCAGCCGGTCCTCAATCTCCCACGCATGATCGAGCGCGTGCCAGGCAGCGCGGCGGATGAAGGTGCGAGGGCTCCAGCGCTTGCCGCCGCGCGGACCCTTCGCCGGGATCTCCCCTTGGACTGCTGCTGCAAGGGCCGTCTGGATCTCGGTGCGCAAGCGTGACAGCGCTTTCCGGGGGTCGTCCGGCAAGGCGGGCGCCTTCCATCCCAGACGACCGAGGTAGGCCTGATCGGCATCAATCGCGTGCTGGAGGATCTCCGTCAGGTCGCGCCCGCCGCCCCGCGGCCCCAATCGCAACGTCTTGGTGCGGGCGGTCGCGGCGGCCTGGTCGAGATCTTCCCAGCATGCGCTGAGAATCGCCTGCTGCCGGCAGAAGTCGGCGCCGTCCAGCGGTTGCGTATCCATGGCCGGCACACCCCCGGGGGCTCCGAAGTCCGTCGTGGCATCGCCCTTCAGGCGCTGTGCCACAACAAGCACGGATGGATCCGAGGACGGCTGGAATCCGCGCCGCGCCGGCTCCACGGCTCGGGCATAGCGCCGCCCGTACTCGAACAGCGCCGCCAGGGCTGCGGCCTCGTCGCGGCCACTGCGGGACCAGCCAGGCCAGTCAAGCGCCGCGGCAAACGTCCGCTTCGACCCGATCTCCAAATACACTGAAACCTTCGCAGAAGTCCGGGGTATGCCCCCTCCCCCATCCTCCGCCTCAGCGCCGAGCGGCTCCCCCACCCTGGCGCAGCAGGCGCGACGAGTTGGCCAGGATCCCAAGGTCGGGGATCGACTGCGCCGCGGCGGCCAGCACCGGGGGCAGGAAACCGAATGCCGCCAGCGTCAGACCGAGCGTGTTGTACACGGCCGTAAAGCCGATGTTCAGCCGCACGACGCGCATAGTGCGCCGAGCGATGGCAAACACCTGGGGCACCAGCCGCCAGTCGTCGCGCAGCAGCGCCACGTGCGCCGCCTGGAGAGCGATGTCGGAACCGGCGGCGCCCATGGCGATGCCGACGTCGGCCTGCGCCAGCGCCGGCGCATCGTTGACACCGTCACCAACCATGACCACGCGGTGGCCTTCCTGCTGGTAGCGCCGCACGATGGCGATCTTGTCCTCCGGCAGCAGCTCGGCGCGGAACGGGATCCCGATCGCCTTGGCCAGCCCGGCCGCCGTGCGCTCCGAATCGCCGGTCAGCAGCTCGATGTGCTTGATCCCCAGGGCCCGCACCGCTGCCAGCGCCTCGGGCACCTCAGGGCGAATGGTGTCGGCTGCCGCCAGGACGCCCGCCAGCCTGCCCTCGCGCTCGACGTAGAGCAGCGTCTTGCCGCTGGCTTGAAGCGCCGCCAAGCGCGGGTCATCCACCGAGCCGGTCATCAGACGATCACTGCCGATCGTCACGGCAGCACCCTCGAGCGCGCAGCGCACGCCCAGCCCGGGCAGCGCTTCAAAGCCCTCGGGCTCGATCAGTGTCAGGTGCTTCTCGGTCGCCGCTCGGCGCACGGCGTGCGCCAGCGGATGCTCGGAGTAGCGTTCAGCGGAGGCGGCCAGCCGTAACAGGTCGTCGCCGGCCAACGCGTTGAGCGGCAGGACGTCAGTCAGCTGCGGGCGGCCGAGCGTCAGCGTGCCGGTCTTGTCAATCAGCAGCACGTCCGCCCGCGCCAGCGTCTCCAGGTGCTTACCGCCCTTGATCAGCAGCCCGTTGCCGGCAGCCGCGCCGATCGAGGCCAGCATGGCGATGGGAGTCGCCAGCGCGAACGAGCACGAGCAGGCGACGACCAGCACGGCGGCAGTGGCCAGCGGGTTGCGGCTCAGGATGAACGTGAGGGCGGCGACGGTGCCGACGACGGGCAGGTACCAGGCGGAGAAACGGTCAGCCACGCGTTGCACGTCGGCGCGCGATGTCTCGGCCTGCTCGACCAGGTGGACGACGCGGCCGAAGGTGCTGTCGCGCCCGGCGTGCGTCGTGCGCACGCGCAGGCTGCCGAGCTGCGCCAGCGAGGCGGCGAAGACGCGGTCGCCGGGCCCGGCTTCGAAAGGCATCGACTCGCCGGTGATGGCCGCCTGGTCGACGGTTGCCCGGCCGGAGACGATCACACCGTCGACCGGGATCTGCTCGCCGGGTCGGACGATCACGATCTCACCCACCGGGACCTCATCGGCCGGGACGTCGATCTCCTGTCCGTCGCGCTGGATGCGCGCCTGGCGCGGCGCCAAAGCCATCAGGTCACGCACCGCACTCCGGGCGCGGGAGGTGGTGAAGCGCTCGACGTAGTCGCCGACGCGCATCAGGACAACCACGACCAGCGCCGTGACCCACTCGCCGACGAGCATGGCGGCAATGACTCCAACGGTCATCAGCGTGTGGGCGATCACCTGGCGGCGCAGCGTGGCGCGCACGACGTTGCGGAAGACGGGGAAGCCCCCAACCAGAACGGCCGCCAGCCCCACCGGCCAGGGAAGGCGGGCGGTGAGCCAATCGAAGGCGCCCAGCCACTCACCGAAGACAACGAATGCCAGGACCAGCGCGATGATGATGATCAGCAAGCGGGAGATCGAGCGATGCAGGCCTCTCGCATCCGCCTGACGGTCGGGAGAGACGTGGTAGCCGGCGCCCTCGACCGCCCGGGCAATCGCCTCGCGGTCCACGCGTACCGGGTCCAGGCGCACGATGGCCTTCTCGGCCGCCAGCAGCACGTCGACGGCGCGCACGCCGGGCAGCGCGGCGATGGCATGCTGCACGTGCTGCGTGCACTCGGCGCAATCCATCCCGAGGATGGGAACTTCGATCGTCTGATCGAGCGTCATGCCGTGCCCGTCCGCCGGTCGACGCGGGTGCACTCGTATACGCCGCGGGCGACATCGGCCAGCACGTCTTCACCGAGCGTCAGCAGGCCGGCGACGCGGTCGTCGCTCAGCGCGTAGCTGACGAAACGGCCGGACGGCTCCGAGCGCACCAGGCCGCAGTCGCGCAGGCAAGCCAGGTGGTTGGAGGCGTTGGGCTGCGAGAGGCCGGTGGCGGCGACAATCTCGCTCACCGTGCGCGGCCCGCGGCGCAGCGTCTCGAGGATCGACAGGCGCGACGGGTCGCCCAGCCCGCGGAACAGCTTGGCCTTGAGCTCAAGCGAGGTGATCGAGGCGGTCATCAGCATGGGGCAGCCTCAGAATACATAACCATATAATGATATTACAACATATCCTCAGGGGAGTCAAATGGCGGGTCCGGCACGAGCGTGCCGGACTGATGTCAGGGTTCGGGGGTGGCTGCTGGCTTACCAGCCGCGGGCATGGGCTTCGGCGGCAAGCGCCTCGAAGGCCGGCTTGGATTGCCCGTCGGAACGACGCAGGCCAAGCGTGGCCAGGTAGGCGGCGAACCGCTGGTCGTGCAGGCCGTAGTAGTCGGTCCACGCCTCGACCGAAGCGCCGGGCGCGTCGGTCAGCCAGGTGAAGTTCAGCATCGCGATCTCCACCGCCTGCGCGTCCCAGGCGCGGAAGATCTGCCGCACGAACTCCGCTTGCAGCGCCTGGCTGCTCCCGAGCTTCTCGCTCGATGGATAGCCGGCCTCCAGCACGCCGATCGGGCGATCGGGATACAGGGACGCCAGCGCTGCCAGATCCTCGTGGACCACGTCCGCCGGGCGCACGCCGAAGTCAGCCTCCAGCGGGTAGTAGGTGACCAGGACAATGTCAGACCGCGCGTTGAGCGCCTGCGCCAGCAAGCGCGTCTCGCCGGTCAGCCCAGCCATCGTCACCTTGACCCCGACAGGCACATCTGGGCGTAGCCTGCGGGCATACGCCGCCGTGGCCTCAAAGAACGTCTGATAGCGCGCCCAGGCCGCGACGTCCGAGCCGAGCGTCGCATCGACCTCGTTGCCGATGGCCAGGACGGCAAGCTCGACGTCGGGGATCTGCGTGGAAACGTAGTCGAGAAGCCGCTCGAAGCGGGCGATGACCTCGGGATCGTCGAATGCCCTGGCCTGCAGGTTCGCCGGCAGGCGCTTGCGGTTCGTGTCGATCGGTGTGATCGTCAGCGCCAATGGGATGCGCTGTGCCGGGTAGTACAGGTTGGCGATAGCCAGGAAGTTGGGATCGGGCGCAAACCCGCCTGGCCGAGGCTCGAGGTCGTCCCATGCAACCGACAGGCTGGTGAACTGCATGCCGGCCTGGCGGGCGAGCTGGAATGCCTGGTCGTAGGTCTCGCCTTCGGCCTCGGAGACATCGATACCGAGCATACGGTCGCCGCGCGGCACGGCCGTCGTCTCGGTCTGAGACGCAACGCCTTCGGCCGTTGCCGCCGGCCCTGCCGGCGCGCGCCAGCCCATTGCGCCGGCGAGCATCGCCAGGAGCGCCAGACCCAAACCCAGCTTGCTTCGTCTCCGACTCACCACAGCGGCGCCTCGACGATCGGACGCGGATCGGGGATGGTGATCCCGAGGAGATGCAGGACAGCCATCCATGCCAGGCTGGAGACCACCGTCGCCAGCAGCGTCGCCCCGAGCGCGATCGGCAGGCGGACCCAGCCGCGGCGCCGGTCCTCAACAGCGTAGTGTCGCTCGAACGGCAGGTAGGCCAGCCCGATGGCCGCGCCGTAGACGAGGAAGACGTAGGCCCACAGGACAAGTCCCCACGGCATCGCGGCGAGACCCTGGCGGAAGATGGCGCCGTCCTGCTCGAGCAGAATCCCGTACAGGCCCTGGATGGCAAATACTTCCGCCAGCGAGAATCGCCAGCGGCGCATCAGGAGCGGCCAGGCCAGCGCCCATCCGCCGTAGACCACCGGGCTGAGCAGCAGGTCGTACGCCAGCTGTGGATGTAGCAGCGCCGGCTCGGGCGCTCGGGCCAAGTAGCTGCTCAGCCAGGCAAGCGTCTCGGTCAGCAGCCCGCTGGAGAGCACAATCAGGCCGAAGGCCAGCCCGCGCGGCAGGCGCACGCGCTCGGCCGCCGCCTCGATCGGCCGGCGCAGGAAGACGGCGGCCACGAACAGCGAGTAGATCGGCAACATGGTGTCGTGCGGCGCGGCGAGCAAGCCGGGCAACGGCACCAGGGCGCTCAAGCCCAACAGCAGGCGGGCGATCCGACGGCGGAGAGGCACGACGGCAGGCGCCCTCATCCCGCACCAACCGCCAGCGCCGCCGGTTGTGCTTCCGGCTGGTGCCTCGACGTCAACGCGAAGGCTCGAAGGAAGAACAGGTTCATGCCTGCGTAGCCGATCACAACGACCCACACCAGGACGAACAAGCGAAGGGCCTGCGGCGTGAGCACGCCGATCGCCAGCGCGGAGGCGGCGTAAACGCCGAAGGCGATGGCTGCGGCACGGCGCACGGGGCGCAGGTACGCGCGCCGGTCGAGCAGCAGCCGCGGCATCGCCAGCACCGTCGCCCAGTAGGCAAACATGCCCAGATCGTTCGCCTCGGGATTGGCCCACGGCGAGTTGCCGAGGATGAACCACTCGATCGCCAGACCAGCGAGTCCGGCGAAGGCATAGACAGCGATGTCGGCGGCTAGCGGCGTGGGCATGCGTCGTTGGACCCAGCGAATGGGAAGCGCGGTGACCGCCAGGATGACCGGATAAGCCGCCAGCGTGAACAGGTAATCCGGGACGCTCTGCCGCACGAGAACGCAGAACAGGAACTCGCCCAGCGTGGCGAGGAGCGAACCAAGAACAAGCGTGAGCAGGAACCGCTTCATGGCGTGACCCCACGGGTACATCCAGTGACAGGCAATACAGGCGAGGCATGGATGAAGTCGCGGCCGGAGGACCGGCAGGTGGCACATCTGGGCACCGATGGAGGGATGTGTAGCTGAACCCCCTACCCCCATCCTCACTTCCGCTCGCCGCGCTCGCGGGAGGCCGATCCGCCTCCCGGGCCTGATGCGTCAGCTCGGCGGGTGGGTGCCCCGCGTGGCGGAAATGGTCGGGTAGATCCAGGAACGTCCCGCGGATGCTCCCGCACACATTTCCAAAGCGAGGGGGCGATCTGACTCCCAGTCCTCATAGGCCGGCCCGACGGGTGGGTGCCCCGTGATGGATAGGGTAGGGTTGGGCCACGAGCGTCCCGCGGATGCTCCCGCACACTTTTCCAAAGGCAGTGGGCGCTGTGTTTCCATCGCCCCTGAGGGACTGCAGGCCGGCGGTGTGCCATCTCCCAGCGGGAGAGGGCAGGCTGAAAGGCTTAGCGCGCATTCGCCCGCGCACTGGCGCGCGGGATCGGAGGCAGGATCAGGAGCCTGCGTCGGCTGACGGCTGAGTCAGTCGGCGGAGCACGGCCAGCGAACCCAGAAGTATCGCCAGGCTGATCACTTGCGCCGCGCGCAGCGTGCCGAACCACATAACGCTGTCGCCGCGGAAGGCGTCGAGCACCAGGCGGGCAGCGGCGGAGAATGCGACCAGAGCTCCGAAGGCGAAGCCGGGGAACGGCGCCCCCGGATGCAGCCGAAGGACCAGCACCAGAACCACCAGCGCTGCCAACAGCTCATAGATCTGCGACGGGTGGCGCGGCATGCCCCACAACACGATCGCCCACGGCACTCCGGTCGGCGCGCCGAAGGCATCGCCGGAGGCCAGATGGGCCAGCGCCAGGCAGACGGCGAACGCCGCCACGCCCGGCGCCATCGCGTCGACGGTTAACCAAAACGGCATACGCCGCCGCTGTCCATAGACCCACGCGGCGATGAGCCCGATCGCCACGCCCACCTCCGGGGCCAGCGTGACCGGCGTCAGGGCGAGCAGAGCCAACGGATCGCGCGCATACACTTCGAGGAAGCGGACTGCATACCCCAGGCGGGCGCCGAGCACGCCGGCCACAAGTGCCACCAGGATCAGGCGCTCGATACCATCGCCCGAAAGTCCAAGCCGGCGCGCCTGTCGCTCGGCGAGCAGGCTGCCGAGCCACACGCCGGCGATCAGCAGCAGACCCGGAAGCTGGATCGCCGCCGGCCCAATCTGCAGCACCGGAAGCATCAACCCCCCTCCCCGAGCAGATCGAGCACGGTAGTCTCAAGGACTGACGGGTTGAGTGGGCCGCCGACGACGACGCGCCGGATGATGCCCTGTTGGTCGATGAAGAAGGTCGAGGGCAGAGCACGCACCTGGTACAGGCGCGTCGCCTCGCCGTCTCGGTCGAGGGCGATCGGGAAGGTCAGGCCGTATTCGGAGGCGAAGTCCCGCGCCGCCTGCTCGCTGTCCTGAACGGTGCTGTTAACCCCCAGCACGACGACCCCCTGACCGGCACGGTGCTCATGCAGCGCCTGCAGCGCCGGCATCTCCGCTCGGCACGGCGGACACCACGATGCCCAGACGTTGAGGACGACAACCTGGCCGCGCAAGTCCGATAGGCGCACCCGATCGCCATTCAGGCGCTCCAGGTCAACCTCCGGCGCGGCGAAGCCTTCGCGCGGGCTTGGGATGGCTCCGCTGGTCACGCCGCCTTCGGCCGGTCGAGTGGCTAAGATCCAGGCACTGCCGAGGACGAAGACGGCTGCCATCAGCAGGCGGCCGCGCGCCCCCGACAGTCCATACATCAGCGCGTGGGTCAAGGCATCTCGAGGCCGTGGGCCTGGAGCATGTCGGGGGCGGCAAGCAGATCGGCGGTCGGGCCGTCGGAGCACACGAGCCCCTCATCGATGACAATGGTGCGCGGGAACAGCTCCTGGACCATACGCAGGTCATGGGTTGAGACCAGCATCGTCTGCGGCAGCTCGCGGAGCAGGCGGATCAACCCGCGCCGAGCCCGCGGGTCCAGGCCTGCCGTGGGTTCGTCCAGAACGAGGACCTCCGGCTCCATCGCCAGGACGGTGGCGATGGCGATGCGCTTCTTCTCTCCGCTGCTGAGGTGATGGGAAACCCGGTTCACCCTGTCGGCCATGCCCACGTCGGCCAGGGCCGTTGCCACCCGCGCGCGGACATCCGGTTCCGGCAAGCCCTGGTACATCGGACCGAAGGCGACATCGTCGAAGACCGTCGGGGAGAACAGTTGGTCGTCTGGATCCTGGAACACCATGCCGACGGCCGAGCGGATCGGCCCCAGCGTCTTCTCGGACAGCACCTGTCCGCAGACCGACACCTCGCCTGCCCCGCGCAGGATGCCGTTCAGGTGAAGCAGGAGCGTCGACTTCCCGGCGCCGTTCGGACCAACGATGGCCACCTTTTCGCCGGGCGCGATCCCAAACGACACTCCCCGCAGCGCCGGATGGCCATCCGGGTAGGAGAACACGAGGTCGTGAACGTCAATCGAATGGTGCACGGTCTACCCCCAGACCAGCGTGCCGGAAAGCCAGAGCAGCCCCAGGACCGTCAGCCCAGTGGCCAGTGTGGCCCGAGCGCCGGACGATACAGGCGGGTGGGCGAACGAGCGGACCTCGCCGTCGTAGCCGCGCGACAGCATGGCAACATAGATGCGATCGCTTCGGTCGACGGCGCGCAGGAACAGGCTGCCGGCCATCCCGCCGGCGATGCGTGCCCGCCAGGCGAGCGATCCGCCAGGGCGCAGCCGGCCGGCGCTGGGGTGAGGCCGGCGGGCCAAGCCCGAGCGTGCTGCGCGCGCCCGCATCAGCCGCAGCGCCTCGTCGGCCAGGACGAACAGGTAGCGCCACATCAGCCCGAACATCGCCACCAGCAGGCGCGGGATGCGGACGGCGCGCATCGCCAACAGCAGATCCGGAAAGGGAGTCGAAGACGCCAGGACGATCGCCGCCTGGACCGAGAGCCAGGACTTGACCGCCACGTTGGCGAAACGTTGCGCGCCCTCGGCCGTCAGCATCAGCGTCCAGGGGCCCAGGGGCAGGGTGAGCAGACCTGTTCCCGGCGTAGTGAACAGGAGCGGGAACGCCGCCAGGACGAACGGCAGAGCCAGGCTTGCGCGGCGCAGCACGTACCCTACACCCAGGCCGGAGAGGATCTCGACCGACAGCAAGATGGACAGGAGCAGCATATAGACCGGCCACGCGCCCAATGGGGTGAGCGAGACGGTCAGGATGAACGCCACCGCCAGGACGAACTTGACCCGACCGTCCAAGCGGTGGACCTGGCTGGGCAGGGGCCGGTAGGGATCGAGGAAGTGAACGTGCACGCAGATCCTGACGGGGCGCCGCGCCACGCGCAAGCCGGCGGCGTGGCGCCCCAAACGCAGCGCGGTCTCAGGCCGTGGCCTTGCGGTTCCGGCGCAGGAAGGCGACGCCCAGCGCCACGCTGAAAACGATCAGTGTGCCGAAGATCCCGGCCAGGATCGTCGCCAGCGCCTCGTTCGAAACGCCGGGGAGGACGTAGTCGGGGATCAGATTGAAGATCGGGCCGCGGGCCGCCTCCAGGAAGCCCTTCTGCTCGGCGACCCATTCCAGCCCATCCGGGTGCGCGGACGCCAGGGGAGAGAGCACGGCCAGCAGCAAGGCGATGCCCAGGCCGAAGACCCATACGCCGACGCCACCCCGGGTGCCCGCCTGTTCACGAGACAGCAAGTCCCGGCGTGTGGCAACCAGGAAGGTCAGCGCTCCGACGGTGATCAGCCCTTCGCCGATTCCGATCAGCGCATGGATGCCGCCCATGGCTGGAACGGAGATGTTGGCCGGCGATGTGCCTGAGATCGCCAGTTGCAAGGCGGCCGATAGTGAGGCGATGAACATCGACGACCAGGCGGCCGCGAAACCGCCGACGATCGTGCTCCACGACATGTGCGGCGCCAGACGGCGAAGGCTGGTGTAGACGAAGTAAGAGACCGCCACGCCGACGATAGCCATGTTGAACAGGTTGGCCCCCAGGGCGAGCAGCCCGCCATCCTGGAAGATCAGCGCCTGGATGCTGACGACGGTGGTCATGACGATGACCGCCGGCCATGGGCCGAGCAGGATCGTGGCGATGGCCGCCCCAAGCAGGTGCCCGGACGTACCGCCGGTGACGCTGAAGTTGAGCATCTGCCCGGCGAAGATCGCCGCCGCCAGTACGCCCATCAGCGGGACCGGGCGCTCCCCCAGGTCCCTGCCGGTGCGGCGCAGGGCGTAGGCCACGGCAACCACCGAGATCCCCCAGAAGACGATGGAGACAAGGGTCGAGAGGAAGCCGTCCGGAATGTGCATGGGGGCGGGTCGAAGTAACATGGGATCCCTCCTGGGAGTGCTCGGATCAGTCGGAGGAGCAGCGGGAGCAGATGCCGCCGAGCGTCAGGTGGTGGGTGTCGACTACGAAACCGGTCCGACGTTTGACGGACTGGCCGAAGGATCCCAGCAGGCCCGGATCGACCTCCACTTTCCGGCCGCAAGTGCGGCAGACCAGGTGGGCGTGGGGGTGGCTGGGATCGCGCAAGGAGAAGCGCAATGACTCGCCGCCGTTGGCGTGCAGGTCGACCAGGCCGGCGCGGCTCAGGGTCTCCAACGTTCGGTACACGGTGGCCGGGTTGAGGCCCGGCAGGCGGCGGCGGGCGGCGTGGTAGACCTGCTGGGCGGAGCGGTGGTCGCCGGCGTGAGCGACCGATTCGAGGATCACCGCCCGCTGGGCGGTCACCCGGTAGCCGGCCCGGCGCAGTTCGGAGGTTAGGCGTTCGCCGCAGGACAAATGCAACTCCTTGTTGTTGCGATTTGTTGCAACTAGCGTAGTCCCAACCCGGCTGAGAGTCAAGGACCTGCGAGGCGGTCAGCCACAGGCCGCGGCCGAGGCGAAGGATGGGGAATGCAAACCGCCTCCCGTGGGGGAGGCGGCTGCCTGGTGGAGGAGAGGAAGACTACTCGCTCATCTCGACGAACGCGCCGTGCCAGGTGTGGTACCAGACCTGGCCGGTGGTTGCGTTGACACTGAGCATGCCTGTGGGCGTGCCGTCCTTCTCAAGGTCGAAGGTGAAGTAGCCCGGGAAGGCTTCCGCCTTCGCGCTTACCGTCTGGTCGGCGAGCGACTGCTCAACGTATGCCTGCGCCTTGTCGCGGGCCTGGGCTTCGGTCAGCGGCGTGGTGTCGGTCGTGCTCGTCTGCGGGCCGAATTCGCCGCGCCCGCCCATCATCCGGCCGCCCATCATGCCCATGGCGTAGATCGGATCGGTGCCGTGCATGCCGTAGGTGGTGTTCCACATCATCGACGGGCCGAACTCCAGGTGCACGACCTGTCGGACCGGATCGACAAGCACCTCGAAGGCGCCCTGGCCGGTCTGGGTATCATCGATGACGGCGTAGGCGTTGTTGTCGAAGACCATGATCTCGCCCAGCGCCAGGTTCGGCTTGTCCAGATCAGCGAGGAAGGTCTCGACCGCCGTGCGGGCCACGTCGATCGTCAGCGGCTTGACGTCGGCCGGAAGCGTCCCGCCGAACATCGGCATGCGGCCGAAGTCGCCCAACCTGCCCTGACCTCCACCGCGATCGAAGCCCCGTCCCGGCTGCATGCCCGGCCCGTAGGACGGAGCCTGGCTGTCGCCCCAGCCCTGCATCATGCCCGGCCCGTAGGACGGAGCCTGGCTGTCGTCCCAGCCCTGCATCATGCCCGGCCGGCCGTCAAAGCCGTAGGCGCCCGCCGCACCCACTCCGGCGATGATCGCCTGCCGCGCGGTGACCGTCCGGCCGACCAGGACCCCGGCGCCGACCAGCGCGCCCACCACTACGAGCGCCAGGACGACGATCCCTAGAATCTTGAGTGCTTTGTTCATCCACTGCCTCCTAGGACCTCAACCGAGGTCAGCCGCAAGGTTAGCCGCAGGCTGTGAAGGACCGGTGAAGAGGGGACGAAGGATTCGGGGAGATTGGGTGGGTGGCGGATGAGTAGCCATGGGGGCTCTGCCGCTCGTTGCCGATTCCCCTGGCCAGTAACGCATTTCAGAGCGGCCTGTAGCCGAGGGGGATGTGAGGCTGTGCGACCGATACCCAACTCCCCCTATGGTCCCCCTGCTCCGCGCGGGTAAGGCTTTCAAACCGCGGCAGACGTCCCGCCCGTGGTCCCGCCGCATGTGCACTGCGATCATGCGCCTGGAAGATCACGCGCGGAGGCGCGCGTAGGGGCGGGTCTGCGACCCGCCCGTTCGTGCGCGGGCGCGGAGGGGACGCAGGCTACACCTCCGAGCGCCGTGTGGTGGAGGATGCCATAAAACGGGCGCTCACTGCCTATGGGTGGGGGCGAAGCATGCTTCGCCCCCACGGCGTCGCCGGGAGGCGAGCGGGACGGGATCGCGCGCATCGTGGGCTGGTAGCCTCAGGCTTGAGCCTGCGGTGTTCGCCGCCCGCCCGCCACTTGGGAACGGAGGGGCGCGACCCAAGCGCTACGGTTACAGGTGCAGTGAGGCGCGCCGGATGTCTTGCAGCCTCGGAGACCGCAGCCAAAGGGCTGCGGCTACGTGCGCCGTGATACGCGCCGCTGGGCAAATTTGGTGTGGACCGCGGCCGCGCAGTGGCAGGCCTGCAACCCGCCCTTCGTGCTCAGATGCGGATGGACGCGTAGCTCAGACGCAATCCGTTTCCCAGCCGGTTTCCCTCACGGCACCGGAATCCCGCAGCGGTCAAACCAGCCCGTCGCCGATGCTGCAAACTTCTCGAGCATCCCGGCCGCCGCCTCGCTCGCCGCCTCGCCGAACGCCCCACTCGTCGCCCCTTCGCTGTCTTGGGCCTGCAACTCCGCGAAGCTCATGCCTTCGCTGATCATCCAGCCAGCGATCATTACCCCCATGCCCTCAAAGGGGTTCAGGCTGCCAGCCAGATTCTCGCCGCAGGCGCACTGCGCCAGCTTGAGCAGGTCGCCGCTCTGCATCGATCCCGGCGCGTAGGTGGCCCCGTCGTCCGGCGGCTCCTTGCTCGAATCGACGCAGACCACATAGACGGTCAGCGTCGCCTCACCGCCCGCTGGTACGACAGCTGTCACTGGCTGCACGACCATCAACCGCTGATCGGTGGGATCGTCCGGCTCGAAGATGAAGCCGCACGGGATGGTCGTAGTGATGTCATCCGGCCCGGGATTGTGAACGACGACCTTGATCCCAGGGCCGGCGATCTCCCCGCTGGCCGTCACGCGTACGATCTTCACCACACGGCGGTTGACCTGATCGGGCAGGCCTGCCGCGGCCGCAATGGCCCCCGGCCGCATCAGGCCGATCAGCCGGCCGTCGCCGATCTGGGAGCGTGTTCCGTCGAGGTTCAGTAGGTCGACCGCTCCTGCCTCTCCGACGGTGTAGCCAACGATCAAGCGTTCCTCATCGGCCCACAGGAGACGCTCGAAGAAGCCGGGGAGTGCGAGGCGATGATCGTCGGCGACTCGCTCCGGCTCCGCCGTAAAAATACCTGACCCGCCTCGTCTTCGGGGTTGCCGCGGGCAACCGAATAGGCGAGCTGTTCACCGGAGGGCGAGTAGGCAGCCGCACCCTGCTGCCCTTGATCCGGCACGACCGGGAATCCGGTGTCTGTGCCGCTGGCCAGCTGGCGCTCACGCATCCCATCCGGGCCACAGCCGCCGGCCGCAAAGGCTCCGTCCGGCGAGAGGCCATACCAGCATGGGCCGCTGTCGTCTTCGGTAGGGTCGAAGCGCCATCGGCCGGGCTGTAGCGGTAGAAGCTCGACCAACCGAAGAACAGGATGTAGCCGCCGATGCCGGTCACCTGCCAGGCGTAGATCAGATCGCCGCCGTCCATCCAGCGCACGGTTTCCAGCGCGAAGTACTCCGCCAGGCCGCTGGCCGGGTCACTCTGTACGGCCACCTGGCTGTCGCTGCCATCGATGTTGGCGATCCACAGCTGGCTGAAGACGCCGACCCCGAAGCTCGAATGGGTCCACGCGATGCGACTTTCGTCCTCGGAGACGGCGAACGTCTGCGTAGCCTGATCCTCGGCGGCCGTGAAGTCGAGCGTTTCAACCCCGGCCGAGGTGACGCGGCGGACGACGCCGCCCAGGCTCGATCCGGAACTGTCCACATAGTAGATCGACTCACCAACGACCTGGGCCGTGTTGGGCCGCGCGTAGTCCAGGCCGGCCGCTGGCCGCGTCTCGCGCAGCCCGCCGTCGAGCGCGTACACTTGGAAGACATCCCCCTGGTGCGTCACGACCAGGGGCTCTGGCGGCGGAACATCGGCCGCCGGCGGCGGAGCTTCACCGCCTGGAATCTCAGCCGTCGGAGCACCGCCGACCGCATCGCCCAGGAGCCGCTGGGGCAGCGAGCAGCCCAAGACCATAGCCAGCGTGACGAGGACGGCGAGTACCGGCATCCAATGGCGGTGAGATGGGGACATCGGGTGGCCTCCTGCGCGGAACGAGGCGTCGGCGGATGGCTGCAACGGCAACCTACCGCTTCCTGCCGGGGAGGCAGGCGGGATTTCCACACCACCCCGCCCATCCTGGAACCCCCTGTGACAAACCCCACAAGGAGTGGAGGTCGACGTTTGGCGGCCGACAACCGGCCCATGCTCTCACCCGTCCTGGGATCCAGAACCCCGACCGTGGCTCCTGCGGCCTCACCGGATAGGGCTCGGATTCAACCGCCCACCTTCGCCTGAGGACTGCTGCACCTCTCAATTGAGGATCGGACGCCGAATGTCCGCGCCACGGGGTACATTCCCGGCTTGGCCGGGTCACGCTCGTCCAGGTAGGGCGTACCCTTGAACCTGCGTGCCGGCCGTAACCCTTTGGCGGCCATTCCGTCCTTAGGGTTAAGAGTCGCGTGAATGTGACTAATTTTGGTAGCAATTGCCTTATAATATCTGTGCATAGGCTGAACAACCCGCTGGCCGGCCCACGACCTGCCGGGGGGTGCAGCGCCAGGGGTGGAGCACGATGTCTGATCTCACAGTCGAACGCAAGGCAAC
>Ga0315274_10000673_pt1 | contig 53045 bp, 27 predicted proteins | sample YL17G02_20_MG_FD_203700 | JGI IMG/M metagenome (GOLD analysis project Ga0315274, IMG submission 203700) | Sediment microbial communities from Yellowstone Lake, YNP, Wyoming, USA - YL17G02_20 | ecosystem: Environmental > Aquatic > Freshwater > Lake > Sediment | place: USA: Wyoming | collected... | reverse complement strand
AAAGGCCAGGCTCCGGCCGAAGCGCGGGGCGGTCAGGGTGAACTCGGGACCGCTCACCTGGTCCCGGCGCGGGACTTGCCCACCGGCCGGATCCACCCAAGAGACCTCAAACCGGGCGGCCGGGTAGCCGCTGAAGCGCACGGAAGGGGCGACCTGACCGGACTCGGCCTGGACCAGGTTGGCCAGGGACGCATCCCACCGCGTGACCGCCTTCATCTTGGCCAGAATCTCGTCCACCTTGACGCAGGCGTAGGGGTAGATGTGGTTGTCTTCGCGACTAGCCCGGACGATGACCCCGAGTTGCTCGTGGGTGAAGAAGCTGGTCAGTTCGAGGTTGGCCTGCCTGACAAGCCCCATCCAGACATCCAGGGAGAAGAGCCGGCGGTTGTAGTCCTCCGGCCCGCAGGGGCCCTTCTCGTCCAGGGCGGCTCGGACGACGGCCGCGGCGTCGGACAACCGTGTGTCTTGGAGCAGGTAGCCGAAGGTGAGTCCGGTGCGGCGGTCTCGGGTGGCCAGGACCCAACCGCCCCAGTCGGCCGCGGAAATCTCGCCGGTCGTGGCGGCGTCGACCGGGTCAAAGGCCCGCCAGTCTGTCCCGGCCACCTGGGCCAAGAGGACCCTCAGGCGCTCGGCCTGTCCCGGGCTCAGGCGGTTGGCGATGGCCGAGCCGCGACGGTCGCTGGTGGGGTGGCGCAACTGGTCGGAAACGGGAATGAACATCGAATGGCCGGCCCCGCCGGCGGCCACGTGAGCCCAGATCATGTTGCCGTAGAGCTCGTCCATGAGAGATTGGGGCGGCCTCGGGAGTATCCAGTCGAAAACGTGGGCCATCGGCCCGCTCTCTGTGTCGAGGTAGGGCTTGGGCCGGCGGCTGCGGGTCAGGGCGTAGCGGCAGCCCACGGCGGTGTGGAGGGCGCCATCAACCGAGTTGAGGGGGCTCTTGACGCTGTCGGTGTAGGCGTGGCCGGCCAGGAAGTCGACTCCGGCGCCGTTATAGAAGAGGTCCCAGGTCGGGAAAGGATCGAAGGACGACACCCCGCAGGGGCGGGTGACGCCCCACCGTTTCTCCTCGTAGTTCTTGATGAAGGCGATGACGTCCTCGACCCAGGCCGTGACGCGCTCCTCGGCGACGGTGTAGACCCCGTCCATCTGATTGAACTCCCAGCCAAAGATGTTGTCCCGGTCCCCCCAGCGGTCGAGGAACTCTCCCAGGCGCTCCTTAAAGAGGGTCATGGCTTTGGGGTTGGTGAAGACCTCCTCCGGGCGCGAGCAGAGGCCATTGAACATGGTGTCCTTGGAGGCCAGGAAGCGGCACCGTCCGCTGTAGAGATCCGTCAGGGGACCGGCGTCGAAGATGGTCAGGAGAACCCAGAGGCCGTGGCGGGCGGCGCCGTCGAAAATGAGACCCAGCCGCTCGACATCGTACTTGCCGGACAGCCCGGCGTCGGGCCAGATCCGGATGACGTTCTCACCCAGTTCGGCCGCCAGGCGGAGATCCTGATCGTCCTTGGCCGCGGTGAGGAAGTTGTGGCCGGAGGGAAAGAACGACTCCGCTCCTCCCTGACCGTCTTCTACCTGGAAGTAGCGCCCGCCAGGAGTCACGGTGATCCGCCGTTTCACGTCGAGCCCTCCCCAAGACTGAATTGCCGGCCAACCTCATGAGCGGCCTCGCCGGCTCCGCGGCTACTTCAACCGTCCGAGCCCGAAGGCGGCCCCGCCGGCCGCGACCAGGAGAATGAAGGCCCCCGCCGCGGCCAAAACCACGGGCGCTCCGAAGGCATCGCCACCCAGGCCGGCCAGCCACATGGTCGGCGGCACCGCCAGGCGGGCCAGAAAGCGCGAGGAGCTCATCACCCGCCCCAGGAGTTCATTGGGCACGATCTGCTGCCGCAAGGTGACCAAAAGGACGTTGACTATCCCGGAGGCGATGGCCAGGGCCGCCCAGGCCCCGGCGACGAGCCAGAGCGAGCGACCGAAGCCGACCAGCGGTCCGGCCAACCCGGCCACGACCAGGCCGGCGGTGACCACGGTTCCCCGGCGGAAGCGCTTGCTGAGGGCGGGCACGAGGGGGGCCACGATCAGAGAGGCGAACCCGGCGGCCGAAAAGACGGCGCCCACCTGGGTCGGGCTCCAGACCAGGTTATGGCGCAGGTGGAAGATGAGAAGGCCCATGTAGGCGCTTACGCCAACGTTAACCCCCATCAAGACCAGGACGATAAGGCGGAGAGAAGTCTGCCTCCAGAGAAAGCGCAGCCCCTCGAACACGTCGGCCCAGAGGGAGCGCCGGGCCCCGCGATCCTTCGGCCAGACTTGTGGGATGGCCACCACGAGCACGGAGAGCATGGAGGCGCCGAAGGTCAGGACGTCGACCCCCAAGGCGGGGGCGATGCCGATGGCGGCGATGAGGGCCCCGGCCAGGGTTGGTCCGACCAGGCCCACGGTACTGTCGCTGAGGTGAAGCCAGGAATTGGCCGCCGCCAGATCCTGACGGGCGACGATGTTAGGCAGACTCGCTTGAAGGGCCACGAAGTAGAAGACCACGACCACTTGGAGGAGGAAGATGAGGGCCGCTAGTTGCCAGACCCTGAGGGCCCCGAGAGCCATCAGAAGAGGAATCATGGCGATGACGAGGGCGCAGGCGACGTCGCCGCCGATGAGCAACCGGCGACGGTTGAGGCGGTCGACGTAGGCCCCGGCCGGCAAGCCGAAGATGAGCTGGGGCAGGTTGATGATGGCCGAGATGGCCCCCATCTGGGAAGCGGAACCGGTTAAGTCGTAGACCACCCAGGGGACGGCGATGCGGGCGATCTGGTCGCCGAGACCGGAGACGAACTGGCCGCCAAGGATGATCTGAAAGGATCGGTTGTGGCGAAGTCCACCTGGGCCGGTCATGAATCATCACCCTTGCTGGCGGGTTTTCGGCAGTCCGTTTTCATAATCCTCCCTAGTTCGCCAAGATGCGCCTAAACCGCTGGCGAAATGAGTCGAATTGTGAAGGAGCAATGCGCCAAACCTAGAACAACCAGGCACAGTTAGCAGACGCTACCGCGGAGGGGACAGCTCTTGCCTCTCAGCAAGGCCGTCGAGTTCGGTTCTCGGGCCCCTGTCCTCGTCCTGGGAGCCGGCCCGGCCGGTCTGGCCGCCGCCCTGGAGATCGTCCGCTCCGGCCAACCGGTCTTGGTGCTGGAGCGGGAGGCCCAGGTCGGTGGGCTCTCAGCCACGCTGTCAGCCGGAGGTTACCTCTTCGACTACGGTGGACACCGGGTCATGACGACCGACCCAGGCCTCGTCTCCCTCATGACCGGGCTTCTCGGCGACGACCTCCTCCGCCAGCCCCGCCGGACCCAGATCCTCTTTCAGGGCCGGCTCTTCGAGCACCCCCTTCGCCTGCCTCAGGCCGTGCGGGCCTTGCCTCTCTCGTCGGCTCTGGAGTGCGGCCTCAGCTTCGCCGCCTGCCGCGCTCTCGCCCTTCTTGGGCTCAGGCCCGAGGAGTCGTTCGCCGATTGGGTGACGAATCGCTTCGGCCGGCGTCTCTACGAGATCTTCTTTGGCCCCTACACGGCCAAGGTCTGGGGACGGGACCCCAAGCATCTTCACGCCTCCTGGGCCGCCCAGCGGATCATGGTCCCGTCTCTCACGGCCGTGCTCAGGGAAACCCTGTCCCCCGCCCGGCGGCGCAGCCGGATGTTCGCCGAGACCTACCTCTACCCCCGGTTAGGCATAGGCCAGTTGTTTGAGGCCATGGCGGCCGAAGTCAGACGCCTGGGTGGGTTGATCAGCCTCGACTCCAAGTGTGTCTCTCTCCGGCGGGCGGCGAGGCCATCGGCGGGGGGCCTTTTCACGGCGAGTTGGCGCGAGCCCGGAGATAGGGGACGGGCGTTCCGGACCTTGGATGTGGCCGGGGTGGTCTCGACCATTCCGCTTGAGAACCTGGTGGGCCTACTTGACCCAGGGCCACCGTCGAGCGTCACCGCGGCCGCGGCCGGGCTTTCCTACCGGGCTCTGGTCGTGGCCGGTCTCGTCTTCGCCTGGCCCCAGTTGATGGAGGTTGACGCTCTCTACGTTCCCGATCCGGACTACATTTTCTTCCGGGTGGAGCAACCCCGGCTCTGGAGCCCGGCCCTGGTTCCCGATCCGGCCATGGGCAGCCTGCTCCTTGAGATATCCTGCGAGCCCGGGGACGACACCTGGCGGGCCCCTTGGAAGACGCTCAGGCCGCGGGTTCTCGGTGATCTTGTCCGGCTCGGCCTCATCACCCGGCACGACGAGCCCCGCCAGGCCACTCTCTTCCGGGCCAGGCGGGCCTACCCGGTCAACGAGATAGGCTCCGAGGCTCGCCGGGAGACCATCCTCGGTTGGCTTGGCGGTGTGCCGGGCCTGGAGGTCTGCGGCCGTCAGGGTCTTTTCCGCTACGTGGACCTCGATGTGGCCATGCTCATGGGCCAGGCGGCGGCCAGACGGATTGTGGCCGGCCCGGAGGCCGCTCCGCCGCCCGACTCGTTCGGCCGAAGCGGCCGGCACCTCTGGCTGGACCAGTCCGGCCGGGATGGGTCGCCATGACGCCAGGCCGGGTCGTTCTCGTCGGCTGCGGAACCTGGGGCCGCAATTGGCTCAGGACCATCCTGTCGTGCCCCGAGTCTGAACTGGTGGCTGTCGTGGATCCGAATCCCACGGCCCTGGAGGCCGTCGGCCAGGCGGCGGCCGCGGCGGGCCGGCCCAAGCCTCTGCTCCTGTCCGAACCCGGGGCCCTCCTGGCCCGGCGGGCGAACTTTGACGGAGCGGTGATCGCCGCCCCAATCGCCAGCCACGCCTCGCTCACCGCGGCCATCCTGGCCGCCGGGCGGCACGTTCTGGTCGAGAAACCGCTGGCCACGAGTTCGGTCGAGGCCGCCTCCCTGGACCGGACTGCCCGCCGGCAGGGACTGGCCCTTGTCGTTGGACACACCTTCCTTTACTCCGCCGGGGCCCAGGCCCTGAGGGACCTCCTGGAGTCAGGCTCTCTGGGCGAGCTGCGCTTCGTGTCCAGTGAGCGGGCCAATTTCGGGCGGTTCGGTCCGAGCTTTGGTCCCCTGTGGGAACTGGCCGTTCATGACCTTGCCCTGCTTCTGTGGTGGTTTGGGGTCAGGGGCGAGGCCGGGCCCATTCGGACGGTGAGTTGCCTGCTGGGTCCGTCCCGGACCAGGCCGGAGGATTTCGCCCAACTGGCCCTCGGTCTTGAGCCTCCTCTCCAAGCCTTTGTCTGGTGCACCTGGCGGGCCCCGGAGAAGATCCGGCGGACGCTGGTGGCCGGACTTGCCGGTCAGGCCATCTACGAAGAGACGGGGGAGGGTCCCCGGGTCACGGTCTACGGAAGCCCCCCCGGACCCTCCGGCGGCCCCTACCCGAGGGCCAGGACCATTTCTCTGACGCCCCGGCCCGACGGGCTCGACAATCTCGGTCTGGAGTACCGGGACTGGCTTTCGGCCTGGGATGGCCGCCACATCCCGCGAGCCTCCGCCGGTCTGGCCGTTGAGGTCGTCCGGGTCTTGGAGGCGGCCGAGCGTTCGGTGGCCCTGGGCGGGCGAACGGTTCGCCTGGCGAGGGGGTCGAGTTCATGAATCGCGGTCCGGTGCTGATCCTTGACGCCGAGGCCATCGCTTCCCTCGACGTGGCTCGCAGCCTGGGCCGGCGGGGAGTGGCTTCGGTTGCCCTGGGCGACCCGAGAAGCCTGCTCCGCTACTCCCGCTTCGTCGGCCGCCGGAACCTCACGACCCTGGGACCCGACCTCGATCCCGACGCGGCCGTCGCCGTCATCGGCGAGGTGGCCCGCTCCCGGCGGGTGAGCCTGATCTTGCCTCTCGGGGCGGGCAGCACCTGGCTTCTGTCGACGCGAGGCCCGGCGGTGAGGGAGATGGCCCCCGAGGCCGCCTTCCTGGTTCCGCCTTCGGACAAGCTGGCCGTCACTCTGGACAAAGCCACCCTCTATCGCCGGGCGGCCCAGGCCGGAGTGGCCGTGCCCCGGACCTGGCTACCGGCAAACGCCTCCGAGGCCGACGCTCTGGCGGGCCTCTGGTCCGGGCCGGTAGTGGTCAAGCCCCGGATCACGTCCGGGGCCAGGGGCATGGTTGTGGCCGCCCGGCCGGAGGACCTGCCGGAAGCCTACCGCTTGGTCGCCTCCCGTTTTTCGTCGCCTTTGGTCCAGGAGCGAATCCCGGTCGGGGCCAAGATCCAGGTTGGTGTTCTCCACCGGTCCACGACCGGGCCTTTAGCCGTCTCGTGCCTGGAAGTGCTCAGGCACTACCCTCCGGCCGGAGGGCCGAGCACCTGTGTCGTAACCCGCACCGACCCCGAGGCTGTCGCCGTGGCCCTCAAGCTTCTGGGCGCCCTGGAGTGGGACGGCCTGGCCCACGTCGAGTTTCTGCGTGACCGCCGCGACGGGCGTCTTGTCCTCATCGACTTCAACCCCCGGGTCTGGGGCACTCTCGGCGCTTCCCTGGCCGGCGGGGTCGACTTCCCGGTTCTCCTTTACGACCTTCTCGTGGGAGAGGGCCTCGGCCGCGGAGAGGGCCCCGGCCACGGAAATGGCCCCGGCCTACCGGATAGCGTCTCCCTGACCGGTCCTCAGATCGAGGGCCGGCTCTGGCGGAGGCTGTTCTTTTCCGACATGGTCCTGTACCTGGCCTCCATACGCCGTCGCGGGATCTGGAAAGGCCCATCCTTCTGGCGTCTGATCGGTTTCCAGGAGGCCACCTGGGACAGGGCCGATCCTTGGCCCCTCCTGGCCTACGTCGGCCGAACCCTCGTAGGCGGCTGGCTGTCCCGCGAGGCCTGGGCCTACTACGGCGGGAGTTGGGGTTTCGAGGACCGGGGCCGGCGGGGCCGGTCCGCCAGCCGCACTCTGGAGGAACTCATGGAGCGGGAGGTCGCCGCCCTGGCCGGGCCACCTTTGCCGGGGCCGGTGGGGCCCGGCGGTGAGAAGGCATGCTGAGCGATCTTTACGACTGGCTCGACAACGCCGCCCGGCGAACACCCCTTCTGGGGCCGGTTTTCCTCGGTCTTCTGGTCCTTGGCCGGCGGCTAATCCAGTTTCTCCGCGACTTGGCGCCGGCGGTCGTCCGTATCGACGGGCGCCTTGGTGGGGCGCCGGTCACCCTCAGGGTGGTCGGCGACCAGAGATGGGTCGCCGGTTGGGTGGCCGGCCTTCTCTCGGAGACCACGGCCCGGTCTGAGGGACGCCTGGTTATCTTCGGTCTGCCCGCCGCCCTGGGCCGGTGGCGCAAGGAAGCCGCCTTCACCGCCGTTCACCTCGGCTCGTGGAGTCACGCCCTCTGGCGGTGGTGCTTCGATCTCACCCTGCCCCGCTACGCCTCCAGTGTCGTTCGCTTCGGCCCCGAGTGGCCCGAGGCCCGCGGCTGGGCCCGGAACGTTCGCCGTCTCCGCCGGAGAGGTTTCGTCTACCGCGTCACCCGCGATTCGGCGGACATCAGGCGTTTCTACCGCCACCTCTACCTGCCGACCATGAGAGCTCGCCACGGGCCAGGGGCGAGCGTGGTCCGAGAAGCCACCATTCGCTACTGGGCGGGAAGGGGTGGTCTTCTCCTGGTGGAGAGGGACGGAGAGAAGGCGCCTCTGGGCGGCGTGGCCTTTGAGCAAAGCGGCCGTTCGCTGCTGGCCGCGGTCATGGGCGTGGCCGAGGGCGACCTGTCCCTCTACAAGGAAGGCGTGGGTCTGGCCATCTACTTCTACCTTCTGACCTGGGCCAGGCAGCAGGCCCTGGACTACGTGGATCTCGGCGGCAACCCTCCCATTCTCTCGAGTTCCCACCTTTTCTTTAAGAGCCGGTGGGGGGCCACTCTGGCCCGCTACCAAGGGGCCATCCATCGGGTGGGCCTGGTCTTCGCCGGTGAGGGCGTCGCGCGCGAGGGCCTCTGCCGCATCCTGGCCGCTTCGCCCCTCATCTTTGAGTTCGGACGCGGCCTGGGACTGGTGAGGTGCCTCGGCCGCCGGGCGGAGGACCAGACCGGCGCCCCGCCTGGATCCCCACCCGGCCCTCTGCCCGGGTCCCCGCTCCTTGAGGGGCTCAAAGTCCTGCGCGACCTGGACTGCTCGACCGGAGCCCCGGCCGAGCGGGCCTGCCCGCTGGCCCTGGGTGGGGCCAGGAGTCGGAAACTGTGGCGAAAGCTGTCAATCCTTGACGAATGTAGCAGGTAAGGCTTCGGATGGTAAGAAACCTTTCGCCGAAGGAGGTAGCCCAATTGGCCAGCGCCACCCCTTGGTGGTGGAAAGAATATCCCGAACGCGATTGCGAGTATGTGCGCTGGTACCCACCGACTCTCACGGCCGAAGCCGCTGAACGGGTCTGGGTGGATCCGCCGGCCGCGCCACCGCCGGATGAGTTCGGGGTCTACATCCACTTCCCGTTCTGCGCAACCCTTTGTTCGTTCTGCCCTTTTCAGCGAACTCTCCTTCGCCCGGGGCTCAAGGAAGAGTACCTCAAGACCCTGATGGCCGAGATTGAGATGTACGGCCGCACCGGCTACTTCTCCGGCCCGGCCGCCTTTGTCTACTTCGGCGGGGGGACACCTTCCCTGATGGGGCCGGACGGGGTCGAGACCCTTCTGGAGGCCCTGAGCCGCTGGTTTCGTCTCACGGCCGACGCGGAGGTGACCCTTGAGGCCCATCCCCGCTCGGTCGACCCGGAAGCTATCGGGGATCTTCGGCGCGCGGGAGTTACCCGGTTCAGCCTCGGCCTGCAGTCTTTCCAGGACTCCATGCTCTCCGGCCTGGGGACAACCCACGACAGCGCCCAGGGCCGGGCCGTGGTGGAGGCGGCTCTGGGGGCCGGCTTTGGCTCGGTTAGCCTTGACCTTCTCTTCCGGCTCCCTGGTCAGGACCTCGGCCTCTGGGAGAAGGACCTGGCCGCCGTCACCAGTTTGGGCGTGCCCCACGTGAGCTGCTACAGCCTGGTCCTGGACCCCGACAGCCCGCTCCAGAAGGCTCTGAACCGCCGGGCGGCGCCCCCTCTCCCCGACGAGGAGACCGACGTGGCCATGTCGGAGATGGCCTTCGCCAGGCTGGGGGCGGCCGGCTACCGTCCCTACGTTCTCTGCTCGAGTTCCGGCTGGAGCTTCGCCCGCCCGGGTCACGAGTGCCGCTACGACCTAAGACAGTGGGCGGCGCCCCAAGAGCAGTTCCTGGGCCTGGGGGTGTCGTCCTACGGCTTCGCCCGGGGTTTCGTCACGGCCAACACCGGGAGCCACACTCGCTATCACCGGGACGTGCGGGCCGGCCGTTTCCCGCTGGCCGGGGCCGTCCGGCTGACGCGGGAGGAAGCCATGTGCCGCTACGCCGTCCTGGGCTGTAAGACCGGGGTCCTGGACAAGCGGCCCTTCCGGAAAGAGTTCGGCCTGGACCTTGGCGACGTTTTCGGGCCGGCGGTGACCCAATTGGCCCAGTGGGGCCTGGTCACGGACGGGACCGAGACGATCACCGTGACGGACAGGGGTCGTCTCTACATCGACAATATCTCCAAGGCTTTCTACTCTCCGGCCATGAAGCGACGGCCCCAGTTGTTTCAAGGAGGGGAACCCGATGAAGCCTGAGGCAATGATCGGACGCATCATGCGGGAGCTGCACCGCGGGCACTGGGAACGACCGGCCGACCCGGCCTGGGACTCAAACATCCCCGTCATCTACTACGAGGAGGCCAATCACAGGGGTAAGGCCTACCGGGTGCCCCTGGTCATCCTGCGGACCCAGCCGTGCGAGTGGTTTCGCCGGTCGGGGTGCACGATGTGCAACTACGCCCTGCTGGCCGCGAATCAGGAGAAGGTCACCTCGGCCAACATCCTGAACCAGGTCGACTGGGCCCTCGAGCACCTCGGCTCGTCGACGCAGTATCCCTACGTCCTCCTCTCGGCTTCGGGCTCTTTCCTATCGGACGACGAGATCGACCCCGAGACCCGGCTGGCCGTGCTCGACAAGCTGCGGCGCTGGGGGCTCAAGCAGTTGTCTTTCGAGACCAGGGCCGAGTTCGCCCGCGATCCGGTCTACCTCAAGGAACTCAAGAAGACCTTCGGCGGAGGGATCAGCGCCGGAGTGGGGCTGGAGTCGGCCGACGACTTTATCCGCAACGCCATCCTCAACAAGGGTCTTCCCCGCAAGATCCTCCTCGACGGCCTGGCCGGCCTCAGGGAGGCGGGCATCGAGTACTACATGTACATCATCCTGGGCAAGCCCTTCCTCACCCCGGCCGAGGACATCCGGGACACCGTGGCCTCGGTGCGTTTCAGTTTCGACAACGGCGGCTTCATGTGCATTGTCTTCGCCTCGAACCTCCAGCCCTACACCCTGAACCGCTACCTCTGGAGCCAGGGCCGCTTCATCCCGCCGTCTCTCTGGTCGCTTCTGGCCGTGATCAAGGAGCTTGGACCGGACCCTGGTAGGAGGGTGGCCTTGAAGGGGCTGACCCGGGACCTACCCTACGCCCCGCCCGTGGTCGCCACGACCTGCCCCAAGTGCGACGAGCGGGTTGTGGCCGCCATCCGCAAGTGGGACTACGACAGAAACATCGCCGACGTTGACGCGGTCTGGGGCCAGTGCGACTGTTTTGAGAAGTGGAAGGCGACCCTTGACGGCGGGGCCGACGGCGGCATCCGCGAGCGCGTCGAGAAGGGCTATCGCCAGGCCATGGCCGAGCTGGGATTGGATGTGGACAAGTAGACATGACCCGGGCGTTTCTTGTCTCCACGGCGCCGCCGCGTGATCTTGGCCGCCTGTTGGAGCACGCCTACTACGGCACGCCCTACTACCGCCGGCGCCTGGCGGCCGAGGCCGCCCGCCTCGGCGACCTTGGGCCGGAGGATCTCTGGCGCCTTCCGGTGACCCCCCGCGAGGATCTCCGGGCCGACTGGCGCGCCTTCCGGGCCGAGGGCGCGCAGGCGGTTTGGGTGTCGTGGAGCGGCGGCACCATGGGTAAGCCCAAGGTCATCTTCCACACCCGTGAGGACGTGGAATGGGCCCACCAGCGCAACACGGCCGGGCTCCGGATGATGGGCGTTTCACCCAAGGACCTGGTGGCCACGGCTCTGCCGTTTGGTATGTGGTTTGTGGGTTGGGATCACACCATCTGCGCGGCCCGGCTCGGGGCCACCGTTGCCCCCGTGGGGCTGGGCTTCGGACCCCAGGCGACCCTGGAGACCATGGCCGAACTGGGGGCCACGGTCCTCATCAGCACTCCGGGGGCTGTCCGGGACATGGCCGACTACGTGACGAGTAACCCCAAGACCCACCAACCGTCCTTGCGGATGGTCATCGTCCTCGGCGAGGCCATCGGGCCGGCTTTCCGGACCACAGTCCGGGAGCGGTTGGGTGGCGAAGTCTTCAGCATCCTGGGCGCGGCGGAGTTCGACGGCATGGCCGTCGAGTGCCAGTACCACGACGGCTTCCACGTCCTTCCGGACACGTTCTGGTTTGAGATCCGGCCCCTCTCGCGGCCGCGGGAGGACGCCGCGGGCCATGAAGGCGGCGGGACAGATGGTGACCTGGGTGACGCCCTCGGCGGCGGCGACCCGACTGGCCTCGGGCCCGTCGGCGAACTGATCGTGACGCCCAGGATGAAACTCGGCACACCCCTGGTGCGCTACGTGATCGGGGATATAGCCCGAGCCTCGCCGCCCTGTCCCTGTGGCTGGCCGGGGTCGAAGTTTGTCCTCGTCGGACGGTCGGACGACGCCGTGGCCCTGGGCGACGGGACCAAGGTCTACCTCTACCAGGTCGAAGCCGCTCTGGGTCCGCTGGGGGCCGATATCGCTTTCTTTCGCCTCATCCTGGACCGCGAAGGAGGCGTCGACCAACTGACCTTGGAGGTCGAGACCCCGCGGGCCGGCGACCCGGCCTTTTCGGCTGAACTGGCCGAACGCCTGGCTCACCTGTCCGTGGACTTCGAGGATTCCCTCCGTCTGGGGGCCGTGGCCCAACCCCGGGTCAGAGCCGCCGGCCATCTGGAGGAGGAGCGCACGTCGCGGGGCAAGGCACGGCGCATTGTTGATCTTCGTCGGAGGTGAGAGCTTGTGAAAAAGCTGAAGCGAGGCGTATTTTTCAACCTGATCCTAAGCGTTCTGCTCGTGGCCCTGGTCGCGGCCGGCGTGTCGTCGTGCCGTAAGCCCGAGCCCTTGACTTTCAAGTACGTGACTCTGCCGGTCCTAGAGAACCTGCCCATCTTCGTTGGAATTGACCAGGGCCTGTTCCAGGAATACGGTTTGACCATCGAACTGGTGGCCGTTCAGAGCGCTCTGGAGCGCGACACCCTCATCCGGGGTGGGCAGGCCGACTGCACGACCCTCGATCTCATCGCCATTGGGCTGTTCAATCGTGACGCTGTCACGGTCAAGGGCGTGCGGCTGGTCAATGACACGACCAAGGGCAAGTTCGCTTTGGTCGTTGGCCCCGGGTGCGCGGCCCAGAGCGTGGCCGACCTGGCGGGAGTCCCCGTTGGGGTGGCCTTCAACACCGTGGCCGAGTACGTGGGGGACACCATGCTCCGGCGGTCGGGAGTGCCGGCCGACAAGGTCAATCTGGCCGAGTGGCGGCAGATCAACGTGCGCCTGGAGGCCCTGATCAACGACCAGCTCCCGGCGGGCATCTTCCCCGAGCCCTTCGCCACCTACGCCACCCAGAATGGGTGCCGGATCCTGGCCCGGGACAGTGAGTTCGGCGGGCTTGGCCACGACGTCCTGACCTTTACCGCGGCCGCTCTGGCGGAGCATCCCGACCGGGTCCGAGACTTCATGGCCGCCTACGAGAAGGCCGTGGAGCTTGTCCGGGAGGATCCCGACCGCTGGAGCAGCCTGATCCAGGACAAGGGTCTGGTTCCGCCCATGATCGGGGCCCAGGCGACGGTGCCCACCTTTGCCGAGCCGAGCCTGCCCACCGTGGAGCAGGTCACTCCGATCATGCAGTGGGCGGTAGACAAGGGTATCTTGCCGGTGGTGCCGGCTATCGAGAACCTGGTGACCGCGGACTTCCTGGCGGGCAACTAGCCGATGGGTGAAGCGGCGGTCTCGGTCGCCAACCTCCACTTCGGCTACACCCGCGACCGGGCCATTTATTCCGGTCTGGACTGGGAGGCGGAGGAGGGGGAGGCCTGGGCGGTGATGGGGCCGTCCGGCTGCGGCAAGACGACCCTCCTCTACCTCCTGGCCGGCCTGCTCAAGCCGACCGCCGGCGATGTTCGCCACCGAGGGGCGCCCGTGGGCGGGCCTCGCCAGGAAGTCGGGCTTGTCCTACAGGATTACGGCCTTCTGCCCTGGGCCACTGTTCGGGCCAACATCGAGCTCGGCCTTCGGCTACGCGGCCTGCGTCCCCAGGGCGAGGTGGATCTCTGGCTCGATCGCCTGGGTATCGGCGCGGTGGCGGAGGCCTACCCCACGCGCATATCGGGAGGCCAGAAGCAGCGAGCGGCTCTGGCCCGGACTCTGGTTACCCGCCCGAAGCTCCTTCTCCTGGACGAGGCTTTCGTCTCCCTGGACGGGGAAAGGAAGAAGGATCTTCTGAGCCTGATTCGGGATCTGCGGACCGAGATCGGCTTCACCCTCGTCTTCGTGTCCCATGACCAGGAAGAAGTCGAGGCCCTGGCTGACAGGATCGTCATCCTTCCCGAACCCCCCATCGGCAACGGTGGCGCCCAGGTCCGGCTGATGGGAGGGCGAAGGCCATGAGACGTTGGCGTCTGGCCGTGGCCACCCTGGCCATCCTGGTTCTCTGGCAGTTGGCCAGTTGGGGTCTTAGTAACCAGGCCTTGCCCGGGCCGGTCCAGGTGATGCTGGCCTGGCCCTTCGCCGTTAAGACAGGTCTTCTGGCTCACCTTCTGGCCAGTGCCGGCCGGGTCCTGGCCGCCACCGGAGTGGCCGTGGTTCTGGCCTACCCGATTGGCCTTCTCCTGGGGCTATCCAGGTTCTGGGCCGCCTTCATCGACCCCATGGTTCACGCTCTCTACCCCATCCCCAAGGTCGTTCTCCTGCCGGTGGTCATCGTCATCCTGGGGGCGGGCGAGGCGGCCAAGATATCCATCTTGGTCGCCATCCTCGTTTTCCAGCTCGTGATTGTCGTCCGCGACTCGGCCCGGGGGGTCCGCGAGGAGTTGGTTTTCTCGGTGAGGGCCATGGGCGCCTCGCGGCTTGGGCTACTGCGCTACGTCTACCTGCCGGCGACCTTGCCCGCGGTTATCACCGCTCTGCGGGTCGCCGTGGGGACGGCCGTGGCCGTCTTGTTCTTCGCCGAGTCTTTTGGGACAACGCGCGGCCTGGGCTTCTACATCATGGTCCAGACCTGGGGTCGCTTCGCCTACCCGGAGATGTACCTCGGCATCGTGGCCATGGGCCTGCTTGGTCTTGGCCTCTATGAAAGTCTTGCCCTGGTGGAGAGATGGCTTTGCCCCTGGCAGATCTCTGAAAGAGGAGAGTGGGGAGGCGGTATATGACGACGGAGTCGCTTCTCGGCGCCCCGGGGGCCACCCCGGACCTGGCCGTGGGCCTGGCTCTGGGTCTGGTCTTGGGTCTTTACCTCTTTCTGAAAGGTCTCGGTGATCAGACCTTACGTCTGGATGAGGCCCGGACCGCTCTGGCCGTGGGTCACGGGCGCCCCTACCCCTGGGTTCCCGAAGAGCGGCGATGCCTCTACGACTCGGGGAACCTCGACCGGGGTGGGTTGCCCTTGCTTCACACCTGGGGCCAGTTCTACTTGGCCGAACTGGGCTGGTTTCTGGCCCGCCTGGTCGGGCCGGGTCGTCTGTCGGGGGCCAATCATCCGGCCGGGTGGCTCCGCCTGCCCTTCGCCCTGGCCGGCTGGGGCGCCGCCTGGTCCATGGCCGTCTTCTGCGGCGGGCTGGCCGGGCCTCGGGCCGGGCTCATGGCTCTCCTTGTGGCCTTGACCTCTCCCGGGCTGCTTCTTCACTCGCGCCAGTGCCGCTACTACGGACCCTCGATGCTCACGGCCGGGCTCTTCCTCGTGGCCCTGGCAAGGGCTCACCTGGGCGGGGGGATGGCCTGGTGGGCTCTGGCCGGTCTGGCCCTGGCCGGGAGCTACCACTTCGACTGGGTCTCAAGCTACGGCCTGGGGCTGGCCGCCGCGGTGGCTGGGTTGGCCTACCGCGAGGCCGGGGTTGTCCTGACCCTGGGCCTGGCCGTGGCCCTGGCCCTGCCGTGGATCATCTTCCTCAAGCGGCGCATCGGGCGGACCTCGTCCGTCCCCATCATCCAGAACCTGCGTGCCGGGCGTATCGGTCCGCGCGAGATCGTGATCCTCGGCGCCCACACCTTTTGGATCTACCTTTGGAAGATCCAGGCCTACGCCGCCCCCTTCCTGACCGTGGGCCTGGGCGGGCTGGCCACGGGCCTGGCGGCCCTGGCGACCGGACCCGTTCCCGCCGATCTCGGCTACGGCCTGGCCCTGGCGGCTCTGGTCATCGGGGGCGTGGCCTTCACCCGGAGTGTCACCCGGCTCGTCTTCACCCGCTACGTCTCAGCCGCCTTTCCGGCCGCCGTCGCTCTGGCCGCTTTCGGCCTGGACCTCATCTGGCGGGCCTCTCCCGTGGCCGGATGGTGCGTCCTGGCCCTGACCCTGTTCACCAACGGGCCCGCTCTTTTGCCCCATTTTCTTTTGCGGACCCTGGCGGCGGTCAGGGTTCCGGCCCGGCTCGTGGCCTTCGTCAAGGGACCGGTCGGGCTCTTCACGGCCAACCTCTCGGCCGGGGCTTTCGCTCGTTTGAAGGCCAGGCCGGAGTTCACCCTGCCCCGCTACCTGGCGAGCCTTCACCGCCACTACCCGACTCGGACCGAGACCGTGGCCGCCTACCTTCGGGAGGCCGTCCATGATGGTGCGGTGGACCCCGCCGGCCTCATCCTGGCCGACACCCAGGAGGCGCCGGCTCTGGCTCTGCACTCGGGCTTGCGGGTCGAGTCCCTGCGCGGGGGACCGGGGGCCGGGGTCGATGAGGCCTTGGGGGCGGCCGATGTGGTTGTGGGCGGGGGCCTGTTCCCCCCGGACGGCCGGAAGGAGTTTCTCGCCCGGCGGGCTCGGGGCGAGTTCCAGGAGGTCGTGGTTCTGGCCGAGGCGCCCGACCGCTACCTCGACAACGCCGAGACACCGGAGAGATACCGCTACGGGTTTCGGCCCTGGCCGGCCGGAGTGGCCCTCTACTACCGGGGCCGGGGAGGTGGCCGCCCGTGAACGCGACCTTCCTGGATCCGGCGGCGACGCTTATCCTGTGGCTTCTCGCCGGGGGACTGGTTCTTACGGCTCTCCTGTGCTACATTCCCGACCGGGGGCGGAGCGAAACGGACGAGGACCGCCGCGATCTTGGACGCGGGGAGTGGCGCTGGGGCAAGGTGGGCCTCAAAGCCTGGGTGGGCAAGGACGACAAGGGCGGTTTTGTCGGGTTTGAGGTTGGCCTGGCCGGCCCGGCCCAGGCCGTCTGGCTCGACCCCGGGGAGTGCCGCCTGTGGAGGCGAGGCGGGCCGGGCGGAGCGGGTGGCGCCGGCGGGCCGGGCGGCTCGGCCGGGCGAGGCGGGCCGGGCGACTGGATAGGTCCCTCGGCCGTGGAGCTTGCGGGCTTCGGCCCGCCCCACCTACCGGAGGCCTTGGCTCGGCGCGGAACCGTTTATGGCCCGGGGTCCTTTAGGCGCTACAACCTGCGCTTTGAGGGGCCCGTGGACCCGGGGATGAGGCTGAGGGCGCCCCTCTACGATCAGGTCCTCGACGTCGAACTGGCGCCGGTCTTGACCTGCCCCGGCGAGGGCCGCCCCGGTGAGGAGCCACGCGGATGAGAACCATTGTCGAAGCCTGCCTTGACGACCTCGACCGGATCCGGGAAGTGACCCTGGACACCGCTAGGCTTTTTCCCGGCGGGAATCTCAACCCCAAGCCCGTGCCTGGGATGCGCTCCGCCGGCCAGATCCTGGCCCACATCCTGGACACGGAGATCGCTGTGGCCATGGCCATCGGCACCGGAGTCTGGCGTTTTGGCCAGGGACCCCACCGGCTCTCCCGCCTGGAAACCTTCGAGCGGTGGTCGGCCGCGACCCGCCGGCGCACCCTCGAGTACCTGGCCAATCTCGACGACGACCGCCTCTGGCAGCCGGCCGAGGCCCCGGACGGCGCCCCGCTCTCGGTCTTTCTCCTCTTCCAGACCATCGCCGAGAACGAGATCCACCACCGCGGGCAGCTCTTTGTCTACCTCCGGCTTCTTGGTCTTGAGCCGCCCTGGCTCTACGGGGGACCGAACCCTCAGAAGTAGGGGCCCCGGTGGGGTGGCATACCGCCTGTCCCTCGCGAGATATCGAATCCCTCGTTTGCCCGCGAAGCGCACCCGCTATCCCAGCGATCGATGCCCCAGTCCGCCTAGACCTCACTATGGCCGGAGCGGCCTAGAGCCAGTCTACGGTTTAACGGACCAGGGGTCGGAGAACAAGGCAAAAGGTGGAAGGAAGGGGGTCCAATGAAGTAGAAACTGGGCACTTATCTGTTGGAGACGAGGTGAACGTCGGTGATATCCATTGCTGAGGCTGCTATCGCGGCCCGTAGGGAGGTAGCGTTCTACGAGTGGTTGTACCGTCGCGAGGGTCTTTCGGACGGTGACCTCCTGGATGGCCACACCCCCGTGTTTTCCAAGAAGGACATCTGGGAGTATGAGGAGCAGTCTGGGTCTCCATACTACGTGTCTCCACGCCTCCCCTCCGACCTGTCCACGGTGCCGATGATTAGTACGTCCGGGACGACGTCGAGGACACTACAGATCCCTGTTATCAACGCCCAGGGCCGAGGGTCGGAAAGGGCTCACGAATCCATGGACCTGGCCTTCCGCGATGTCTTGGGGGCGACCCCCGTCATGTGGATGCAACCCGAACTCAGCCCGGCGATAAAGAGCATTATGGATCAAAATGCGAAGTACTCCGGGGCCGAGTATCGCTTCATCTCGTGCCGGCTCCCGATCGTGACCCAGTTGGAGCAGGCGCGGGCTGCGGGAGCTACGGTTCTCCTCGACATCACTGGACTCACGACCCCGCAGATAGTCCAAGCTCAGTTGAATCCGCGGGAATATGGCATTCGGGTGGTTTCCTGCGCCTATCTCCCGCGGAGCCTGTCGGACTATCTGGCGGGCAAGGGCGTGTCCTCGGTCTTCTACTTCACGGCCGCTGACTCGATCGTGCTTCACTTGGGCTGTCCGTACTGCCCGACTAACGAGTTCCACATTAGAACGACCTTGTCTCTTCATGAGGTCGCCGGGGAAGACGGCTCGGTAGAGCCTCTTGGGGAGGGGCTCTACGTCAGCACCATTCCCGCGATGCCCTTTCCGCCGATCCGCTACACGAACGGTGACATGATTCGCATCGCGCCCACAGAGTGTCGCTGTGGCTTTCGTGGGAACGGCCTAACCTTCATGGGCCGCACGTCTCACGCGAAACTTGGCGCTACCGGCCCCCTTCTCAACTACGAGCAGATCTACAGCCACTACTCCGCCAAGCCCGAGAACCTGGGGGTCTCCATTCTGTTCGGTCGCCTGGCCGAACGTGTCCACGAGCAGAGGTTCTACGTCTTCCTGGAGAGGCAGGTTGACAGCCCCAGCGTTGTGGATGGTGCGTGGAAAGAAGTGATGACCATCGGCGCCGGGGGGCCCGACACCAACTTCATCGAGTACGTCAAGGTGGTCGTAGTTCCCGTCGGCTCGATCGGTCACCACCTACAGCACAAACGGGTTGTCTTCACGGACCTGTCCCGCGCTCGTGGTCCCCTGGCCGAACAACTGACCAAACTGGCCCGCGACGTGACCGGTGAGAGACTTGTGTGACATCAGACTCGGTGGTCACTCATCTTGCCATCTCAGCCCGTAGGTCACGGCCAGGAAGGTTGCCAGGCTGAAGCCCATGAGGGCTAGAAGGTCAACCAACAGTCCAGCCTCCTGCGGACCCAGAAAGGACATCCGTATGCCGTGCGCTCCGTAGGTCACGGGAAAGGCGTAGGCCAGGGGCCTCAGCCAGGCCGGGAGAACCTCGATGGGGTAGTAGACGGGCAGCACGAACATTGACATGAAAGCCAGCGATAGCCCCAACGCATTGGCCGCCATCGCGTTTCTGGCTCTGATGCCGATGAGCGCGCCAAGGCCCGAGAGGGAGGCGCCCAGAAGCAAGACGATTGGGATGATCGACCAGTGGGGCATCAGCCAGACCCCGAAGACCAGATTGCCGACCAGGAGAACGCCGATGAGCCCCGGCAGACTCTGAAGCAAGTAGGCCAGGAGAAGCGACAGGATTAGTGACATCTTGTGAATGGGCAGGGAGACGTAGTAGGCGAATGTCCGGGCTTCCCGTTGACCAGCCACCGTTTGGGCCATCATCGTCAGGGTGGCCTGGACCACGGCGTTGACCATGTTGCCTGAGATGTACAGGCGCACTTGATCCGGGGAAGCATCGGGGTTCATCAGACGCATGAGAATGAGGAAGGCCACCGGGAGCGCGAAGCTCACGAGGACGGTGAACGTGCCCGCCCAGCGCACGATTCGCAGGTGGATGCCGGTCAGAAGCGCCGTGTCCCTGAGGAAGCTTAGAAAGCTGGTCCTGTTGCCGGCCGGTCTAGGCAAACTTGCCGCCCCCCAACCTGATGTAGACGTCTTCGAGGGTCGCGTCCGCCACCCGGAATTCCGCCAGGTTCTCCATCCCAATCAGTCGCTGGATGAGGTCGATGACTGCGGAGAGGTTCGCACGCTGGGTGAGTACGACAAGCGAGTCGTTCTTCAGACGAATGACCTCACCCATCTCCTCAAGCGCCGGGAGCCCTGGACTGGTCGAGCATCCCTCCTGCGGCGCGATCTCCACCCGAAGCCTGTCGTCCAAAGTCCGCTTCAGCTCGCGCGGCGTGCCGAGAGCCAGGACGCGCCCCTCTCCCATAATGGCGACGCGATCAAGCACAGACTCAGCCTCGTTGATGTTGTGGGTTACGAGGAGGAAAGTGATGCCCTCCTGCTGGCTCATGGAGCGGATCCTGTTCCACAGCACTCTCCGCCTGCCCGGATCGAGGGACTCGGTGGGTTCGTCGAGGAAGATGAGTCGAGGATGACCAGCGACGGCCATACCGAAGCACACAGCCTTCAGCAGGCCCAGGGAGAGCCGCATCAGGATTCTCCGACGGTGCTCCGCCAAGCCGAGTTCCTCCATCAGGGCAACCGCCTGCCGATGCGCGTCGGTCTTCTCACAACCCCGTAGGCGGGCTGTGAACTCCATGGCTTCCTGAACCGTGAGCTGATGCAGTCCGAAGGGTCTCTGAGCCATATAGCCGATGAGATGCTTCGCTCCCGACGGTTGGCGAACAACGTCGTATCCCATCACGCTGATGCGGCCAGACGTTGGGCGAAGCAGGCCGAGGAGCTGCCTGACGAGGGTGGTCTTACCGGCGCCATTGGGCCCGAGCAGGCCAAATACCTCCCCGGCCCGGATCTCTACGGAGACGTCATCGTTGGCTAGGATCTTGCCGTCCTTATAGAGCTTTCTCACCTTGACAGCACTGACGCAGATGTCTCGTGGGCTCGCGTCGCACCCGTGTCGCCCCACTCCAGGTGACCCCCGTTCAAGTAGGCTCTATGCTGACCCAAAGACCGTCGTGGGCCAAGTCACGTCTTTCAGTCACGCCTTGGGTCCGACACGACGACCCCGGACCGGGCTCGCCCTAGCGTCTGACCGGCGCGGCAGTTCCTAGACCTATGCTACTCCTCGGCGTGACAGAGGCAGCAGTATGCTTCGGTAGCCTCGTCCACGTTCCACTCAGAAATCGGCTTGGCGATGAATACCACGCTCTTCTTACCCATCTGGTCGACACCTCCCTCCGGTCGGCTACATTAGGTACAGCCGTGACTCAGCCCACAATTCCAACGCCATCTAGGTAGTCCAGACACTCCCGGGCGGGTCCCATGAGATCTCCGTGACTGGCGAGAGAGTAGAAGCGGCAGCGCCTCTGCCCGCAGACACCATAGCGATCGCATGCGGCACAGGCCTTCAGATCGGCGCGTTCCACCCCGCCCCGCAAGAGAGACCACCTGGGACTGGCCCACACCTTGGCTAGACCGTCAACCGGCAAACTGCCCACCGCGAACGATTTCCGGTGGGCCCCGTCCAGAGTGAAGCACGCCTCACACGGGTAGGACTCGCCGTCCGGTCCCACTGTGATGTCGAGGATGCCGCAGGCACAGATGTTTTCTTTACCCTGATAGGGCCGCGGCCGAGAGGGGTCCTTTCGAACCGTCGGCCCGCGAGCCTGGAGACTGACGGCCATTCGCTCTTGCCGGGCCAAGCCGATGTCCCGGATCTCGTCCACTATGTTCTGATGCTTCTCAAGGCAGATGTAGTAGTCGGTCTGCCGGGCCCTTCCCACGAAGTTCATGGCTAGAAAGGCGACAAGCCGCGATCCCTGGTCCTCGACGAAGTCGGCGAGTTCCTTCAGATAGGGCACCACGCCTCGATGGATGATGGAGGCCACGAAAAAGGGCACGGGTCTGTCAGCCTCCCGCAGGAGGCGCATTCCCCGAAGCGTGCGCTCAAAGGCGCCCTTGACGCCCCTGAAGTCATCGTGAATCTCCGCGGTGTGGCCGTCGAGGGAGATGGAGAAAAGGAAGTTCCGGGATCGGGAGCATATGTCGGCGATTTCTTCGTCCAGCAGAGTTCCGTTGGAATAAACCCTTACAAAGAACGGACGGCGCCCAAGGTCGCGTAGAATCTCTCTGGCCTCGGGGTGGATCAGCGGCTCGCCGCCGTTCAGGATCACAATCTGTACTGCGTTGCGCTCGAAGTCGTCGAATACGTTGTGCCACTCCCCAGCGGACAGATACCTCGGGCGAGTATCATCCATTGTGATTCCGCAGTGACGGCAGGAAAGATTGCAGTCTAGAGTGATGTAGATGTTGGCCGACACTGGGCTTCCTGGCACGGACAGGCCCGTCCGGGAATCAGTGATGATCTCAAACCGCCCGGTCCTGTTGAGGCGGCTGTCTACTCCCATGCTAAGCAACCGATTTCGTGTTCCCCGGACGACAAGCTGTTCGCGCTCCAACTCCTCGAGCAGGCACGCCACGTCGAACTCGTTCGGGTTCACGCCGAGATCCACCAGGTGGGCCCGAAGGTCATCTTCAGTACAGGGGTCGCGGGCTAGTCTCTCCAGGGCCTCGGATGCGGGGGGGGTGAAGAAATGCCGCCGACGCGTGTCGGCGTGAAAGACGATTCCGGCTTTCAGGAGGGGTTCGTCCCACCGGAACGTCACCCGTGGACTCAGGGCCCAACTGGCGCGAGAATACGACCAAGAAGGCGCGCACCCAGTGCCTCGCAGATTCGACTCGAGAGACTGCCACTCCTTTCCGTCCGCACGCGACAACGTCAACCCAATTCCCTCCCCATCTCGACCCGCCACAACTCGGGCAACACGGGCCCCTTGTAGTAAAACCGAAAGGGAGGGCAGGCCGGTCGGTTAATGTCGCCGTGCTTGGCCAGAGCCTCGACGGCGCAGCCTCCCCCGCAGAAACCGACGACATCACACTCCCGGCACTCAGGAATGTCCAGGGGAGATCGGCTGACCCACCGGTTGTAGGTCTCGTTGAACATGGGATGTTGAAAGAGGTTGCCGACCCTTAGATCCGGATTACCTGCGCCGGTGAGGCATGTGTAGAGATCGCCGTTGGGGTCGATGGCTAGATGCATCTTGGTGTTGGCCCCACAGTGGATGTAGCGTGGTTTGCGGACGGCCGCGAGACCGGTCCTGAAACCCATTCGACGCAGTTCAAGGACCAAGGGCACGATGGCGACGTCAAAGCTAGCCTCTTCAATGCATCTGCCATGGTAGTGAGCGTTGGCGGAGCTCGTGGTGTTCACCCTTTGGAGGGCGACGACGACCCCCGGCCGGTTGAGACCCTTCGAGACCCAGTGCTCGAAGAGGTCCGGGAGGCTTTCAACGTTGGCCTGGTCGACGTTCACCCGGAGGATCAGCGGCAGACGACCGACGCAGTTCAGGACATTGTCCATGATGGCCTCAAACCCGCTGACGCGACTATCTCTTGGCCGTCGTCTCTGGTCATGGACAGGCTGGGGGCCGTCGATCGTGATCTGAACCAGAAATGTGTCGAAACTCTCTAAGAAGGCGATGGTCTCCTCGTCCAGGAGCAGGCCGTTGGTGATGAGGGCGACCCTCATCCGGGAATTGTGCCTTCCAACCACTTCCGATGTGAGTTCTACCAGGTCTCGCAATGCAGGTTTGTTGAGCAGAGGCTCGCCTCCAAAGAGGCTGAGAATCACCTTCTTGATCTCCCCGTCAGCACACCGAGACTCAATGTAGTTGGCGATGGCCTGCGTTGTGTCGTGTCCCATGCTCTCTGGGACCTTGCGCTCGAAGCAGTACGAGCAGACCATGTTGCAGTCCAGGGTGAGGTTGGCTATTATGTCAAGTTCGGACCGGTTCTTTATGAGATCGACCCGCTTTCTCAAGAGGGCCAAGTCGTCGGAGTCGGGCGGGACAAGAATGCCCGCTTCCTGCAGTTCGGCTATGGCGTCGGAGAAAGGTGAGGCAATGGTGAGCGGGCCAGATTTGGCCTTCATGAGCAGCTGGAGAGTAGGGTCATCAACAATCGCCACCGCGCCAGTGATGTTCGAATAAACCAGATGGCAATCCGTGTCGAGGTCCGGAACAACGCCAGCGTACGCAGACAAGCGTAGTGTCCGTCGCGCCTCGGTTTCCACGCCCGGCCGCCTCCTGAGTGCTAAATGGAGACAACCTTAGACACTCTTCGCCCAGTTCCTGCCTAACTTAGCGTGACCTGGGGGGGTACCGGAGCATCCTAGGGTGCCTGTGGCTGTTCAGAGACGCTCACTACCACTTGGTACCAAGTGCGTTCAGTTCTGTGCTTCGGTCGCAGCCAAGGATTCTGAGTTTGGCCGGGGAACTCCCATTCCCGGGGAGGGGACCCTAGACCAATGAGTAGCACGGTTCTGAGCGGTAGCGCGCGAGACGACGCGGCGGAAGCCACGTTTGGCCCGACCTTCGGCGAGATGCTGGCCCCCGAGACCATTCCGGCGGGGATTCGCGGGCAGGCCCTGGCCGCCCTGGAGAACGACCCGCTCGACCCGATCAACCTCTTCAACATCACCTGGAAGGATCCGTCGGGGAGGGTTCGCTTCGTGCTTCTCGACAAAGCCCTCACCGGCGTGGAGGCCAACATTATACTCATGTACGGGGCTGCCTTCCCGACCGGCAGCCACAAGGTGGGGGCCGCCTACGCGGTGTCCATGGAGCGGCAACTGGCGGGTGACATCGCCCCGGGACGGCACACCCTGGTCTGGCCTTCGACCGGCAACTACGGCATCGGAGGGGCCTGGGTGGGTCCACGCCTGGGCTACACGTCGGTGGTCATCCTGCCCCACTCGGTCAGCCGCGAGCGTTTCGAGATCATCTCTTCCTACGGGGCGCGCTACGTCAAGACCCCCGGCCGCGAGTCGAGCGTCAAGGAGCTCTTCAGCGTCTGTGAGGAACTCTCCCGGACCGATCCCGGCCTGCGGGTCCTTAATCAGTTCCAGGCCATGGCCAACTACCGCTTCCACTACGCCGTGACCGGCCCCAGCGCCATGGAGGCGGTCGATTCCGTCGGCAACGGGCGGGTGGCCGCCTACGTCTCGGCCATGGGCTCGGGCGGGACCATCGCCGCCGGCGACCGCCTGAAACAGGCTTTCACCGAGTGCCGCATCGTGGGCCTGGAGCCGATCCAATGCCCGACCCTCTACGCCAACGGCCACGGCGACCACGACATCCAGGGCACGGGTGACAAGCACGTGACCTGGATCCACAACGTCATGAACATGGACGCCCTGATGTGCGTTGACGACTTGGAGTGCAAGAAAGGACTCCAGCTTCTGACCGACCCGGCCGGAAGGGACTACCTCTCGGCGGTGGAGGGTGTCGACGGCGGGCAGCTCGCCGAACTGGCCGGCATCCTGGGCATCTCGGGAGTCTGCAACATCCTGGGGGCCATCAAGACGGCCAAGTTCTACGGTCTCGGTCCTCAAGACAACGTGGTGACCATCGCCACCGACAGCTTCGACCGCTACGGTTCGGTCATGACGGCTATGGCCGAGGGCTACGGGCCGATCACCCGGGAGCGCGCGGCGGTCTACTTCGCCGGTGTCTTCCCGGGGGCCAAGCTCGACTGGATCCAGGAGGGCGACCGGGGGAACCGCCTGCGCTGGCACAACCTCAAGTACTCCTGGTGGGTCGAGCAGCACGGCCGGACCGTGGCCGAACTCGACGCCCTCCGGAGTGAGGACTTCTGGGCCGGCGAGCAGGCCCAGGCGGCGGAGTTTGACAGAAGGCTGAGGGAGGCGAGGGGTTACTAGGTATTACCCACTCAAGTCAAAGGACCGGCGCTCCTACGCAGTGGTTCTCCCAAACACCCCAGTTCTATCAAACTCTTCCTCTTTTGCCAGGTCAAGGACTGCGAAGAGCAGGCATCACCTACCCGACAAGGAATCTGAGCCACTGCAGTCTCACCTCCTAGGGACGGCCCGTCTTTGTGACCGGGGCACTGTGAGGGAGTGGAGCCATGGCTACTGAAGACGTTTCCGGGCGCCTGCGGCGATTGTCTCTGGCCCAGAAGGTGGCTCTCCAAGAACGGCTTCTGGCCGGGCGCATTGGCGCCGTGCCCGATGCCGCGCCCCCACTGACGGCCGAAGAGGACTCCGCTTCGATACCCGCATCGTTCGCCCAGGAGCGGCTGTGGTTTCTCGCCCAGTTGGATCCTGCCGGGTGCTCCCACAATCTGCCCTTTGCTCACGTGATCACCGGGAAGCTGGACGTGCCGCGGCTTAAGAGCGGCATCCAGGAGGTCGTTCGGCGCCATGGAGCGCTCCGGACGGTGTTCGATGATGTCGGAGGTTCGCCCCTGCAGGTGGTTGCCCCCTCCCTGACCGTCGACCTTCCCGTTGTCGGGCTCGACCCCCTGCCGGAGCGCGAGCCGGAGGCCGAGGCCATGAGACTGATCAAGGAAGAGCTCCGCCGGCCGTTCGACCTCGCGCGGGGCCCTCTCTTCCGGGTCTTGCTGATCCGTCTGAGCGAAGAGAAGCACATCCTCCTTCTGGTGATGCACCACATCATCTCCGACGGCTGGTCCATGGGCGTTCTCTTCCGCGACCTCGCGCAGTTCTACGCCAGGCCGGTGACCGAAAGCCTCGCGAGTCTGCCCGAGATGGCCGTCCAGTACACGGACTTTGCCCGCTGGCAGCGGCGGTGGCTGCGGGGAGAGGTCCTGGAAGAGCAACTTCGCTACTGGCGGGAGAAGCTGGAGGGGCTGCCCTCTCGGCTCGAGCTTCCGGCGGACCGGGCCCGGCCCGCCGCACAAAGCTACCGGGGCGCGAGGGTCTTTTTCGACCTTCCAGCCCCCCTGATCGCGGGCCTCCGGTCCCTCTCCGCAAGTGACGAAGCCAGCCTGTTCATGGCTCTTCTGGCGGCTTTCAAGGTCCTGCTCTCCAGATACGCGAGACAAGCCGACATCGCGGTCGGCGCGCCCATAGCCAACCGGAACCGGATCGAGACCGAGGGTCTCATCGGGTTTTTCGTCAACACCCTGGTCCTGCGGACCGACCTTTCGGGCGACCCGACCTTCCGGGAGCTCCTCGGCCGCGTCCGCGAGACGGCCCTCGGGGCCTACGGCCACCAGGACCTTCCCTTCGAGAAACTGGTGGAGGAACTCCAGCCCGAGCGAAGCCTCAGCCACCACCCGCTCTTCCAGGTGATGTTCGCCCTCCAGAACGCTCCAAGGGAGGCCCTGGCCCTGGAGGGCCTGGAGTGCCGGTCCCGGGCCACTGACACCGGGATCAGCCACTTCGACCTAAGTCTCCAGCTAGAGGAGCGGGACGGAGGTCTCCGAGGGTCGCTCATCTACAGCAGCGACCTCTTCGAGGAAGAGACGATCAAGCGGATGGCCGGCCACTTCCAGATCCTGCTCGAGGCCATCGTCTCCGACCCGGGCTGCCGCATTGGAGACCTCCCGCTCCTCACGGAAGACGAGCTTTCCACCTTTGACGTCTGGAACGACACCCAGGCCGTCTACCCCGAGGCCGGGTCCTTGCTCCACCGGCTCGTCGAAACTCAGGCGGAGCGGACCCCGGGCGCCATCGCGGTCGTCTCGGGCGAACGGCAGCTCACCTACCGGGAGCTCGACGAGAGAGCCGAGCGCCTGGCGGAGCGGCTCCGTGGGCTGGGGGTGGGTCCCGACGCGGTCGTGGGTCTTTGCCTTGAGCGCTCCCTCGAGATGGTCGTGGGGCAGCTCGGGGTCCTCAAGGCCGGCGGGGCCTACTTGCCCCTGGACCCGGACTACCCCTCCGAGCGCCTGGCCTTCATGATTGCGGATTCCGGGGCCCGGGCGGTCCTGACGGCCGGCCCGGCGGCCGGCAGCGTTCCGGCCTCCGGGCCTCCGGTGCTGAGGCTGGACGAGGAGTCTGAGCCGGCCGGGGATGCGCCCGTGGGCGGAACGGCCGTTCCGGGCCCCGTTACGGGTTCCGTTCCCGGCCCGGACAACCTGGCCTACGTCATCTACACGTCGGGTTCGACGGGGGAGCCCAAGGCGGTCATGGGCACCCACCGGGGAATTGTGAACCAGCTCTTGTGGCTGCAGGGAACCTACCCGCTCGGTCCGGGGGACCGCGTCCTGCAGAAGACGCCCTACAGTTTCGACGTCTCGCTCGCCGAGTCTTTCCAGGCCCTCATGTCCGGGGCCCGGCTGGTGATGGCCAGGCCAGGCGGGCACCGCGACCCGGCCTACCTGGCCCAAACCATCCGGGACCAAGCGGTCACCTTATTGCACTTCGTGCCCTCGATGCTGAGAGTGTTTCTGGAGGAGCCGGGGATCGAGGAAGCCTGCCGGAGCGTCAGACGGGTCTTGTGCATGGGTGAGGCCCTGGCGCCGGAAGTGGCGCGACGGTTCTACGAACGCTTGGGCGGGGCCACCCTCCACAACCTCTACGGTCCGGCCGAGGCCTCGGTGGACGTGACCTACTGGGATTGTCCCCAAGAGCCGGACCGCGACATCGTGCCTATTGGAAAGCCCATAGCCAACACGCGCGCGCACATCCTTGACCCCAACCTCCGGCCGGCGCCGGTGGGGACGCCCGGGGAAATCCACCTGGGCGGGACCGCCCTCGGGCGGGGCTACCTGGGACGTCCGGACCTGACGGCCGAACGATTCGTGCCCGACCTCTTCGGCCCCCCCGGCGGTCGCCTCTACCGCACCGGAGACCTCGGGCGCTACCTGCCCGACGGGAACATCGAGTTCCTCGGCCGGATGGACCACCAGGTGAAACTCAGAGGTTTCCGGGTCGAACTGGGGGAGATAGAGTCGGTCCTTCGCCAGCGCCCGGAGGTGAAGGACGCCGCAGTCATCGTCCGGGAGGACTCGCCCGGCGACCAGCGGCTCACGGCCTACGTCGTACCGGCCGGACCGTCCGCCGCCGGCGCCGCCCAGCCTCGCCCGGCGGGGGAACTGGCGGCCGAGTTGAGGTCTTTCCTGATCGGCAAGCTCCCGGAGTACATGGCGCCGTCGGCCTGGGTGTCCCTTGAGGCCCTGCCCCTGAACCGCAGCGGCAAGGTGGACCGGAAGGCCCTGCCCGCGCCGGAGGGGACGGGGCTGGAGCGCGCCCGGGAGTACGTGGCCCCAAGAACTCGCGAGGAGAGGGTCCTGGCCGACATCTGGAGCGAGGTCCTGGGCCGCGAACGGGTGGGAGTTAACGACAGTTTCTTCGAGCTAGGCGGACATTCGCTGCTCGCCGCCCGGGTTATCTCCAGAATCCGCCAGGCCTTCGGGGTTGAGGTTCCTCTGCGCCTGATGTTTGTGGCCCCCACGGTCGCCCACCTGGCCGAGGGCATCCGGTCCAAACTCGGCGACGAGCGCGCCGGGCCAGCGCCGGGCCGGACGGCCGCGGACGTGGAAGAGGCGCCGGTTCCGGCCGCCGAGAACGGGGGGCTCTCCTTCGCTCAGGAGCGGCTCTGGTTTCTGGACCAGTTCGCCCCCGGGACCCCGGCCTACAACCTCCCCCTGGTCCTGCGTTTGCGTGGCCGTCTCGACAGAAAGGCCCTTGAACTGGCCCTCGGGGAGATCGCTGGGCGGCATGAGGTTCTCAGAACGAGCTTCCCCGTGGTCGAAGATCGGCCGCGGCCACTTGTCGGCCCCGTTGTGGCTCTAGTCATCGAACAGGTGGATCTGAGAACTCTCGAAAAGGATCGGCGCGAGGCGGAAATGTGGAGACTGGTCGGCGAGGAGGTCAGACGGCCCTTCGACCTGGCCCGCGGCCCGCTGCTCCGGCAAACCCTGGTTCAACTGGACGCTATCGAACACGTGCTGGTTCTAAACATGCACCACATTGTTTCGGATGGTTGGTCGCTGGGTGTGCTGCTCGGAGAACTCCTGGCCCTCTACGACGCCTTCGCCGCCGGGAAACCCTCGCCCCTTCCGGAACTGGCCGTCCAGTACGCGGATGTGTCCGGGCGGCAGCGGCAGCGGCTTAAGGGCGAGGTTCTGGAGAAGCAAATTGAGCACTGGAAGGGCCGCCTCGGTGGCGGCCTTCCCGTCTTGAGACTGCCGAGCGATCGACCTCTTTCGGCCTCGCCGACACTGGCGGGCGCCACGCTACGCTTCCGAATCCCGCTCCAATTGGCGGAGGCCCTGAGAGGGCTCAGTCGCCGGGAGGGCGCGAGTCTGTTCATGACCCTCGCGGCCGCGTTCAAGGTCCTCCTTCACCGGTATACCGGGCAGGAGGACATCGTCATCGGCACGCCGGTAGCCAGTCGCGACCGGAGCGACACGGAGGCCCTCATCGGCTTCCTGGTCAACACCCTCACCCTAAGAACCGATCTTTCGGGAAACCCGACCTTCCGCGAACTCCTGGGACGGTTCAAGGAGGTTGCCCTGGAAGCCTACGATCACCGAGACATCCCCTTTGAGGTTCTCATCCAGGCCCTCCGACCCGAGAGAGATCCCAGCCGCCCACCTCTGTTCCAGGTCATGTTCGTCCTTCAACCGGAGTTGTCCCGGCGGGCCACGCTACCCGGACTCGAAGTCGAGGTACTGGAGGTCTCCACCGGCACCGCGAAATACGACCTTACGATGGTCCTCTCCGACCAGAGATCCGAGATGACGGGGTACCTTGAGTACAGCACCGGCCTCTTCACCCCGGGGACGGCCGCCCGGATAGTTTCCCATTTTGTCACCCTGCTTTCGGGCATCGCGGCCGACCCCGGCCGCCGCATCTCCGAGCTTCCTCTCTTGACCGAGGCGGAGCGCTGGAAGCTCTTGGTGGACTGGAACGCCACGACCCGCGCCTTTCCCGAGGGTCGCTGCGTCCACGAACTCTTCGAGGACCAGGCCCGACGCACGCCCGACGCCGAGGCCGTCAGCTTCGGGGGGCAGTCCCTGACATACGGGGAACTCGACCGGCGGGCCGAACGTCTCGCGGAACGCCTGCGGACTCTCGGCGTCGGGCCGGAGACCATTGTGGCCGTCCGCCTCGAGCGGAGTCTTCACCTCGTTCCAGGGCTTCTCGGGGTCTGGAAGGCCGGGGGAGCTTACGCGCCCATCGATTCCGCCCACCCGAAAGAGAGGGTCGAGTTCATCCTCAAGGACATCGGGACCCCCGTCTTCCTCGTCCAGGGCCGAGGCCCGATCGAGACTCAGGCCGCGATCGTGGACCTGGACCTCTTCTTCGGCGGCCCGGAAGGCCGGGGAGAGGCCGAGGGTGGGGCCGAGGGTGGGGCCGAGCCGAGGTCGCCGGGAAGCGAGGCGGCGTCGCCGGGCAGCGAGCCGGGAGCGCCGGGTCGCCTTGGGCGAGCGGAACGGACCCTCGCCGGCAACCTCGCCTACGTCATCTACACCTCAGGCTCAACGGGCCGGCCCAAGGGGGTTATGGTCGACCACCGGAACCTTCTGAACCTTGTCTTCTGGCATTGCCGGGCTTTCGAGATCACCCCGGTTGATCGAGCCTCGCAATTGGCCGGACTGGGGTTCGATGCCGCTGTCTGGGAGATATGGCCCTACCTCGTGGCCGGGGCGAGCGTTCACCTGGTCGAGGCCGGCGAAACGCGGCAATCGCCTGAGGCCATGCGAGATTGGCTCCTGGCCAAGGCGATTACGGTGGCCTTCCTTCCCACGCCTCTGGCCGAGGGTGTTCTCAGAATCGAATGGCCGCCCGGGACAACTCTTAGGCTTCTGCTGACGGGTGGCGACAGGCTTCATGGTCACCCGCCGGCGACCCTGCCTTTCGACGTAGTCAACAACTACGGTCCGACCGAGAACACGGTGGTGACAACCTCCGGTATGGCGCCGGCCCGAGAGGCGCCGGCCCGGGAGGCGACCCGAGGGGAGGCGGCCCGAGGGGAGGGAGAGGTAGCCCCTCACATCGGCCGGCCCGTGGCGAACAACCGGGTCTATCTCCTTGACTCTAGACTGGAGCCCGTCCCGGTCGGGGTGCCGGGCGAACTCTGTATCGCGGGAGAGAGCCTGAGCCGGGGCTACCTCTCCAGGCCGGACCTCACCGCGGAGGTTTTCGGGCCTGATCCGTTCGCCCAGACACCGGGGGCCCGGCTCTACCGAAGCGGCGACCTGGCCCGGCGCCTGCCGGGTGGGAACATCGACTTCCTGGGACGCCTCGATCACCAGGTGAAGATCCGGGGATTCCGGGTCGAACTCGGGGAGATCGAGACGGCCCTGAGCCGGCACCCGGCGGTGCGGGAGGCTGCGGTGGTGGCGCGGGAGGTCTTGTCGGGAGACCGGCCCGGGGACAAGCGCCTGGCGGCCTACGTGGTCGCCCCGGGGTCTCCGTCGCCCACGGCGCGAGAGCTTCGCGCCTTCCTGGAAGAGACCTTGCCGGCTTGGATGATCCCCTCGGCCTTCGTCTTGATGGAGGCCCTGCCCCTGAGCCCCAACGGCAAGGTCGACCGTGCGGCCCTGCCGGGGCCCGATTACGAGAGCCTTGGATCCGCGACCGGCTACGAGGCGCCGCGGACGCCCACTGAACAACTCTTGGCCGAGATATGGGCCGAGGTCCTGGGTCACGAGCGGGTCGGTGTCAAGGACAGCTTCTTCGATCTAGGGGGTCACTCGCTGCTCGCGACCCAGGTTGTATCGAGGGTGCGGCGGGTGTTCGGAGTGGAGGTCCCGCTACGCGAGCTATTCGCGTCGCCCACGGTTGCCGGTCTGGCCGACAGGGTGGGAGTGGCGCGAGCGGCGGACGGCGGCCGGGACGAGCCGGCTATCGCGCCGCATTCCGTCGAGATCTTGCGACGGGCCGTCGGTGAGGAAAGGACAGAACTATCCTTTGCCCAGGAACGGCTCTGGTTTCTGGACCAGTTCGAATCCGGGCGGCCGTGGTACAATATCCCCCTGGCTGTCCGCCTCAAAGGCCGGCTGAATGAAGCCGCTCTCAGGTTGAGCCTGGGTGAAGTGATCAGACGTCACGAAACGCTGCGAACGACCTTGCCGGTGGTCGATGACCGGCCCACCCAGACGATCTCTCCGCCCGGCCCCCTGGTCATGCGGCGAGTCGACCTTGATCGCCTTCCGGAAGATGAGCGGGAGGGGGAACTGCGCCGGCTTCTGGCCGAGGAAGCCACGAGGCCCTTCGATCTCGCCCGGGGACCGCTCCTCCGGGCCAGCCTCTTCCGGCTTGGGCGGCCTGAACCTTCCGGGAACGGTTCCGGTTGGGAGGAGCACGTTCTCCTTCTAAACATGCACCACATCATCTCCGACGGCTGGTCCATCGGGGTTCTGGCCGGAGAGATCGGCCTTCTCTACTCGGCTTTCCAAGCCGGCAAGCCGTCGCCGCTTCCCGACCTTCCCATTCAGTACGCGGACTTTGCCGCCTGGCAGCGTCGCTGGCTCCGGGGCGAGGTCTTGGAGAGCCAACTGGGTTACTGGAGGAAGAAGCTCAGCGGGCTCTCGACGCTCGCTCTTCCCACCGACAAGCCCCGTTCAGCGACCCAGGATTTCCGCGGGAAGACCTGTCTGCTTGACCTGCCCGACTCGTTGGCGGACAGCCTTCGGCAGCTTGGCCGTCGGGAAGGGTCAAGCCTGTTCATGACCCTCTTGGCGGCCTTCAAGGTTCTGCTCTCCAGGTACACGGGGCAGGCCGACATCGCGGTTGGGGCGCCCATAGCCAACCGGAACCGGGCCGAGACCGAGGCTCTCATCGGCCTCTTCGTCAACACTCTGGTTTTGCGGACCGACCTTGCGGACAACCCATCCTTCCGGGAGCTCCTGGCCCGCGTCCGCGAGACGGCCCTCGGGGCCTACGGCCATCAGGACCTTCCCTTTGAGAAGCTGGTGGGGGAACTCCAGCCCGAGCGAAGCCTCAGCCACCACCCGCTCTTCCAGGTGATGTTCGGCCTGCAAAACGCCCCCCGCCAGGCTCTGGCCCTTGAAGGCTTGGAGGCCGAAAGCTTCGCCGCCGACACCGGGGTTAGTCTCTTCGACCTGAACCTTCAGCTCGCGGAACGCGACGGTGGCCTCCGGGGCGCCCTAATCTACAGCAGCGATCTCTTCGAGGAGGAGACGGTCAAGCGGACGGCCGGCCACTTCCGGGTCCTGCTCGAGGCCATCGTCTCCGACCCGGACCGGCGGATCGGGGACCTCCCGCTCCTTACGGAAGACGAGCTTTCCATCTTTAGGATCTGGAACGACACCCAGACCGTTTACCCCGAGGCTGAGTTCCCTCTCCACCGGTTGGTTGAAGCCCAGGTCGGGCGGACGCCGGACGCCGTGGCGGTAGTCTCGGACGATCTGGCGCCCGGCTGCTGGGAGATGACCTATCGGGAGCTGGACGAAAGAGCCGGACGGCTGGCCGAGAGACTCCGTGAACTGGGGGTGGGTCCCGACGCGGTCGTGGGTCTGTGCCTTGAGCGGTCCCTGGAGATGGTCGTGGGGCTGCTCGGGGTTCTCAAGGCCGGCGGGGCCTACCTGCCCCTGGACCCGGACTACCCGTCCGAGCGCCTGGCCTTCATGATCCGGGATTCCGGGGCCCGGGCGGTCCTTGTGACCGGCCGGACGGCCGAAAGCGTGCCGGCCGACGGGCCGCCGGCGCTGAGGTTGGACGAGGCCGGGTCGGTCGGCGGGCCGGCCGTAGCCAAGCGTCCGGCTGCGGGCGAGGCGGCCGACCCCGGTCCGGACAACCTGGCCTACGTCATCTACACCTCGGGCTCGACGGGGAAACCCAAGGCGGCCATGGGCACCCACCGGGGCATTGTGAACCAGCTCCTATGGCTTCAGGCGACCTACCCACTCGGCCCCGAGGACCGCGTTCTACAGAAGACACCCTACAGTTTCGACGTCTCGCTCCTGGAGTTTTTCCAGACCCTGATGTCCGGGGCCCGGCTGGTGATGGCCAGGCCCGACGGGCACCGTGACCCGGCCTACCTGGTCCGGACCATCCGGGACCAGGCCGTGACCCTGCTGCACTTCGTGCCCTCGATGCTGAGGGTCTTTCTGGAGGAGGCGGGGGTGGAGGAAGCCGGTCGGAGCCTGAGGAGGGTCATCAGCATCGGCGAAGCCCTGCCGCCGGAAGTGGTTCGGCGGTTTGCCGAGCGCCTGGGCGGGGCCACCCTTCACAACCTTTACGGTCCGGCCGAGGCTTCGGTGGACGTGACGTGCTGGGACTGCCCCGGAGAGCCCGGTCTGGACGCCGGGCCGCGCGGCATCGTGCCTATTGGAAAACCCGTGGCCAACACAAGCCTGCACATCCTGGACCCAAGCCTCCGGCCGACGCCGGTGGGGGTACCAGGAGAGATCCACATTGGCGGGACCGCCGTCGGGCGGGGCTACCTGGGCCGCCCGGACCTGACGGCCGAACGTTTCCTGCCCGACCCCTTCGGCCCGGCGCCCGGCGGCCGCCTCTACCGCACCGGCGACCTCGGGCGCTACCTGTCCGACGGGAACATCGAGTTCCTGGGCCGGATGGACCACCAGGTGAAGCTCAGGGGTTTCCGGGTCGAACTCGGGGAGATAGAGTCGGTCCTTCGCCAGCACCCGGAGGTCCGCAACGCGGCGGTCATCGTCCGGGAGGACACGCCTGGCGACCAGCGGCTCACGGCCTACGTCGTACCGGTCGGACCGTCCGCGCCAGCCCCACCCCGCGCGGAGGGGGAACTCGAAGCCGCCCCACCCCGCGCGGAGGGGGAACTCGAAGCCGCCCCGCCCCGCGCTGAGGGGGAACTGCCGGCCGAACTGAGGTCGTTTCTGTCCGGCAAACTCCCGGAGTACATGACGCCGTCGGCCTGGGTATCCCTCCCGGCCCTGCCCCTGAACCGTAGCGGCAAGGTGGACCGGAAGGCCCTGCCCGCGCCGGAGGGGAGCGGTCTCAAGCCGGCCGAGGCCTACCTGGCCCCCCGCACACCTGTCGAGGAGACCATCGCCGGAATCTGGGCCGAGCTCCTGGGCCGTGATCGGGTGGGGGTCAACGACAGTTTCTTCGAGTTGGGCGGACACTCACTCCTGGCCACCCGCGTCGTCTCTCGCATTCGATCCAAGCTTGGAGTAGAGATTTCGGTACGGGTGGTCTTCGAGAGGCCGACCGTGTTCGGTCTATCCCTGGTGGCTGAGAGGCTGCGCGAGGACGGGACCGCCTCGAAGGCGAGTTCAAGCACCGGATCGCCCGCGAGTGCGGCCGACCTCGGAGACAGGCTTACTGAGCTCTCTTTCGCTCAGGAACGGCTCTGGTTCATTGACCGGTTCGAGCCGGGTGGGGCCACCTACAATGTTCCGGTGGCCGTGCGCATGAAGGGCCCGCTTGACGAAGAGGTTCTCGAGAAGAGCCTTGGGGAAATCGTCCGGCGGCATGAGATCCTGCGAACGACGTTTCCCGTGGTCGACGGCCGGCCAGTGCAATTGATTCACTCGGTCGAGCCTCTAGTCCTCCGGCGCCGCGACATCACTTCCCTGGCGGAGGGAAGGCGAGAGGAGGTGCTGCGAGCCGAACTCGCCGAAGAGGCCCGACGCCCCTTTGACCTGGCTCGCGAACCCCTCTTTAGAGCCACTGTCTTCAGGCTGGCTCGGGACGAACGTTTTCTGGTTCTCAACATGCATCACATCGTAACCGACGGATGGTCCCTGGGCATCATTGCCCGCGAACTCTCCCGCCTCTACGCCGCCTTTGCCGCCGGTGAGCCGTCGCCCCTTCCGAAACCCCCTCTCCAGTATGCCGATTTCGCCCGCTGGCAGCGACGTTGGCTCCGAGACAAGGTTCTGGAGAGCCAGCTCGCTTACTGGAGGGAGCGGCTTGCCGGTGGACTTCAGGTGCTTGATCTTCCCACGGACCGGCCACGCCCTCCGGCGCGGACCTTCCGGGGGGCGGGCCAATCGTTTCGCCTCCCGTCCGAGTTGGCGAAGGGACTGCGTGAGATCAGCCGGCACGCGGGGGCGAGCCTCTTCATGACCCTCCTGGCCGCCTTCGACACCCTCCTCTCCAGGTTTACCGGTCAATCTGACATCATTGTGGGAACGCCCATAGCCAACCGCAACCGGGCCGAAATCGAAGACCTTGTCGGCTTCTTCGTCAACAGTCTGGTTCTCCGGACCGATCTCTCCGACGACCCGACCTTCCGGGAACTGCTCGGGCGGGTTCAAGACGTTACCCTGGGGGCCTATGACCATCAGGACCTGCCGTTTGAGCTTCTTGTGGAGGCCCTCCAGACAACCCGTGACCTGAGCCGGCCGCCGCTCTTCCAGGTGATGTTCGTCCTGCAGAACGCCCCGGGAAAGCTCAGCCTGCCCGGGATAGAGGTGACACCGCTTCACCTCCCAACCGAAACGGCCAAGTTTGACCTCACCCTCGGTATGGCCGAGCGGGGCCTGGATCTGGAAGGGCAGTTGGAGTACAACACCGACCTTTTCGATCCGGGGACGGCCGCCCGCATGGTTTCCCAGTTTGAGACGTTGTTGGCCGCGGTGGTTGCGAACCCCGATCTTCGCCTCACGGAGTTCCCTCTCCTGACCGAGGCGGAGGGTCGAGAGCTCCTGGTGGATTGGAACGCCACAGCCCACGCCTATCCGGACGATCGCTGTGTCCACGAGCTTTTCCAGGAGCAGGCCCGGGAGAGGCCGGAGACCGTGGCCGTGGTCTTTGAGGACGAGAGCCTGACCTACCGGGAACTCGACCTTCGGGCCGATCGGCTGGCCGCGCGTCTTCGCCGGCTGGGGGTGGGACCGGATGTTCTGGTGGGGCTGGCCCTGGAACGCTCGGTCGAGATGGTGGTGGGGCTTCTAGGCATTCTCAAGGCCGGTGGGGCCTACGTGCCCATCGACCCGGACTACCCGGCGGACCGCCTCTCCTTCATGCTGGATGACACCCAGGCCCCGGTGCTTTTGACCCAGGAACACCTCCTCGACCGGCTGGCCGGGCTCGACGAGAAAACGCGGGTCATCTGTCTTGACCGCGGGGGTGAGCTTGAGACCGGCGACGCCGGCGACGGTGGCGCCGCGGGGGCGGTGGGCGCCGCGGGGGCGGCGGGGGCCGCGGGGGCGGCCTCATCGTTCGCGGAAGTTCAGGGGCCCGGGGTAACTCCGGACAATCTTTGCTACGTGATCTACACCTCCGGTTCGACGGGGCGGCCGAAGGGTGTGGCCGTGCCGCACCGGGCCGTGGTCCGCCTGGTCAAGGGCGCCGACTACGCCGTTCTGGACGGCGACGAGGTCTTCCTGGGCCTAGCCCCGGTATCCTTCGACGCCTCGACTCTCGAACTCTGGGGGCCTCTCCTCAACGGTGGCCGCCTGGCCCTAATGCCCCCGGGCGTCCCGTCCCTGGAGGAGATCGGCGAGTTCATCCGACGCCGGGGCGTGACAACCGCCTGGCTAACGGCGGGTCTCTTCAACCTCATGGTCGACGGGCACGCCGCTTCCCTGAAGGGACTCCGGCAGCTTCTCTTCGGCGGAGACACGGCTTCCGTCCACCACGTGCGGAAGGCCCTGAAGGAACTCCCGGACTGCCGGCTCATCAACGGCTACGGGCCTACGGAGAACACCACCTTCACCGCCTGCTGTCAGGTCGCCGGGCTACGAGAAGACGTCCTGAAAGAGAATGTCCACTCCATCCCTATCGGTCGTCCGATCAGCAACACCACGGCCTACATTCTCGACTCCCGCCTGCGGCCGACGCCCGTCGGGGTTCGCGGAGAACTATACACCGGTGGCGACGGGCTGGCGCGAGGCTACCACGGTCGCCCGGACCTGACCGCCGAACGCTTCGTGCCCGACCCCTTCGGCGCGCTACTCGGGAAGTCTGGGGCGCGGCTGTACCGGACGGGGGACCTGGGTCGGTATCTGCCGGGCGGGGCCATCGAGTTCCTGGGACGGTTCGACAACCAGGTGAAAATCCGGGGGTACCGGGTGGAACTCGGCGAGATCGAGGCGGCCTTGAGCCGGCACCCGGCGGTGCGGGAGGTTGCGGTCGCGGCGCGGGAGGTCGCGGGCGTGGCGCGGGAGGTTGCGGCGGGTGGAGACAAGCGCCTGGCGGCCTATGTCGTCGCCTCTGGGTCGCCTCCCCCCACGGCGCGGGACCTTCGCGCCTTCTTGGAGGAGACCCTGCCCGACTGGATGATCCCCTCAGCCTTCGTCTTTCTGGAGGCCCTGCCCCTTAGCCCCAACGGCAAGGTCGACCGCGCCGCTCTGCCGGCGCCCGAAGCCACCGCGGCGGACGATGTCGCGGGTGGCCTGCCGCCAAGAGACGAACTGGAGTGCCGGTTGGTCGAGATCTGGGAGGAGGTCCTGGGGAGGAGACCCATCGGGGTCCGGGACAACTTCTTTGAGGTCGGCGGACACTCCCTGGCGGCCGTGAGAATGGTGGATCAGGTCGAGAAAGTGATCGGGGGCCGGCTCCCGGTGGCCGCGGTGTTCAGGGAGCCCACGGTTGAGCATCTGGCCGGCCTGCTTCGGGAGGCGCGACGGGGGCAAGCCTACTCTCCCATCGCCGGTCTCCGCCTCCGCGGCGCCAAGGCGCCGATTTTCTGCGTCCACGCCGCCGGCGGCCTCGTCTTCTACTACTCCGACCTTGTCCGGCGCTTGGGTCCAGACCAGCCTGTCTACGGGCTCCAGTCGCGGGGCCTCGATGGGGACGAGGAACCGTTCGAGAGCCTTGAGGCCATGGCCTCGGAATACGTGAAGGCCATCCGAAGCGTCCAGCCAAAGGGCCCTCACCACCTCGTCGGGTACTGCATGGGCGGCCTCATCGTTTTTGAAATGAACCGGCAGTTGCGCGAGCAGGGGCAGGCGTCGGGACTGCTGGCTCTCATCGACACCTCGGTTCCGCCCAAAGGCTCGCAACCTCCCGAGGAGCCGGACTGGGTTGTTTTCTTCTGGGAGCTGGTCAACCGCGGATTAGAGCCCCTCTCCCTCCGGGCCGAACTGGAGGGCATGGAACCCGGTCCGCGCCTGGGCCGGTTGATGGAGCGGGCCCGGTCGGCCGGCGTGCTCCCGCCGGGCGTGTCCGACTTGGGGAGGTTTGAGCGTTGGCTCAAGCTCTACCGAGCCAACCTCCGCGCTTACGTCTCCTACCGGCCGGGCCCCTACGACGGTCGCCTCGTCCTGTTTAGGGCCGCCGAAGGCCCGCGGGGGGCGCCACCGGATCTTGGCTGGGGCGATATCGCCGGCTCGGGTCTCAGGGTGCTGACCGTACCCGGAGACCACTTTTCGATGATGGCCGAGCCCAACGTGGCCGTGCTGGCCGCGGAACTCGGCCGGGCCCTGGACAACGGGGTGAAGGAGGACGACCATGACTGACAGTCCAAGATGCGCCCACACCCTCTTTGAGGAGCGGGCCCGTCGCTTTCCGGAGAGCTTGGCCCTGGTATCCGGGAGGGAGCGGCTCGGCTACGGAGAGGTCAATCGGCTGGCCAACCAGGTCGCCCACTACCTGCGCCGCCTGGGAGTGGGGCCGGAGACGCTGGTGGCCGTCTGCCAGAGGCGGTCGGTAGACATGGTCGTCGCTGTCCTTGGGGTCCTCAAGGCGGGCGGGGCCTACGTTCCCCTCGATCCCGCCTACCCGCGGGAGCGCCTGCGGCTCATCCTGGAGGACACGAAAGCTCCGATCCTCCTCACCCGAGAAGACCTGCTGGAGCGCCTACCGGAGGCGGGTCCACCCGAGACGCACCCGCCGGAGACGCACCCGCCGGAGACGCGTCCACCCGGGTCCGGCGGGGAAGCGGCCCGGGTTGTATGTCTGGACCGGGATCGGCCGGTCATCGGCCGGGAGAGCGCAGAGAATCCGATCTCCGGGGTTGGTCCAGGGAATCTGGCTTACGTGATCTACACCTCCGGCTCGACCGGCCGGCCCAAGGGCGTTCTGGTCGAGCACCGCGGGCTGGCCAACCTGGCCGAGGCTCAAATCGAGGTCTTCGGGCGGGGTCCGGGCGACCGCATCCTGCAATTCTCCTCCTTGTGCTTTGACGCTTCGATCTTTGAATTTTTGATGGCCTGGCGAGCGGGAGCGGCCCTCTACCTTGGGACGAGCGACCAGGTTATGGCCGGTTCGGCTCTGGCGGAGATGCTGCATGACAACGCCATCACCGCTCTGACCATCCCTCCATCCGTCCTGTCCGGCGTGCCCGAGGGGGAGTTCCCGGCTCTGGAGACGGTCATTGTCGCCGGCGAGGCCTGTCCGCCGGAGGTGGCCCGGCGCTGGTCGGCCGGTCGACGCTTCTTCAACGCCTACGGACCGACGGAGATAACCGTCTGGGCCACGGTCGCCGAGTGCGCGGCCGGCGTCACGCGGCCACCCATCGGCCGTCCTATCGCCAACGTTCAGACCTACCTCCTAGACCCCGACCTCCGCCCCGTCGAGCCGGGGCAGCCAGGTGAGCTTTACGTCGGCGGGGTGGGTGTGGCCAGAGGCTACCTCGACCGTCCCGACCTTACCGCGGAGAGGTTTCTCCCCGATCCCTTCGGCGGAGGGTCCGGGTCCGGAAACCGGATCTACCGGACCGGCGACCTCGCCCGGCGCCTGGACAGCGGGGATCTTGAATTCCTCGGACGGGTGGACCACCAGGTCAAGATCCGGGGTTTCCGGGTGGAGCCCGGGGAAATAGAAGCGGCCCTCTGGCGCCATCCCGGCCTGGAAACGGCGGTGGTGGACGCCCGCCAGGACGGGTCCGGCCCAAAGCGGCTGGTGGCCTATGTGGTCCCGGTCGCCGGCCAGGGTCCCTCGGTCGCCGAACTCCGGGCCTTCCTCAAGGAGAGCCTGCCCGACCACATGGTCCCGGCCGCCTTCGTGACCCTGGAGGCCCTGCCGCTCCTGCCCAATGGGAAAGTTGACCGTCGATCTCTCCCGGCCCCGGAGGCGGTCCGCCCCGATCTCGACCAGCCCTACGCGGCCCCTCGGACCACCGTCGAGGAACTCTTGGCCGGAATCTGGGCCGAGGTCTTGGGGCTCGACCGGGTGGGGATCGGTGACGATCTGTTCACCCTCGGCGGCGACTCCCTCCTCGCCACGCAGATAGCCGCCCGCGTCCGTGGGCGTCTCCATCTCGATCTGCCGCTTCAGGCCATTTTCGCCGCCCCTACGGTCGCCGGCCAGGCCGCTCTCATCGAGGCGGACGGGGTGGCCCGGCAAGCGAAGTTTCCGCCCCTCAGGCCGCGCCCCCGGGACGGTCAGGGGCTTCCTCTTTCGTACTCGCAGGAGAGGGTCTGGTTTCTCCAGCAGCTCCAGCCGGGAAACTTGTCCTACAACGCCCAGGCGACGATTGCCTTCGAGGGCCGCCTGGACGTAGCCGTCTTGGAACGGGCCCTAACCGAGATCATCCGTCGCCACGAGATCTTCCGGACAACGTTTCCGGAGCGAGGTGGCCGGCCCATTCAGGAGGTCCAGAGGCCCTGGGAGGTGACCCTCCCGGTGACCGATATTCAGTCCCTGCCCCCGGCCACCCGCCGGCTGGAACTCGATCGCCTCGTTGAGGAGGCCATTCGCTGTCCGTTCGACCTTGACCGCCTGCCGCTCGTCCGGTGGCGCCTGGCGCGGGTCGGACCGGAGGAACACGTGATGATCCACTCCGAGCACCACCTCCTTCACGACGGCTGGTCCTTCGGCGTGCTCCTGCGGGAGATGAAGACGCTCTACGAGGCTTTCCTAGCCGGTGAGCCGTCGCCCCTTCCGGAACTGGAGGTTCAGTTCGCCGACTACGCCATCTGGCAGAGAGAATGGGCCGAGAGCGGGATCGTTACACCCCAGTTGGAATACTGGAAGAGGCAACTCGCCGGGGCCCCTCCGGTCCTGGAGCTTCCCACCGACCGCCCGCGTCCGGCCGCCCAGAGTTTCCGAGGGTCGGCCCTGCGCCAGGAGCTGCCGGAGTCTCTGTCCAGGTCGCTGGCCCTTCTGGCCCGCCGGGAGGGCGCGACTCTTTACATGACCCTCCTGACCGCCTTCGCCGGTCTCCTTCACCGCTACACCCGACAGGAGGATTTCTGCCTCGGGGCCGGGCTGGCCAACCGACGGTGGCGGGAAATGGAGAACGTAATCGGCATGGTCATCAACACCGTGGCCCTGCGTTTTGGCCTGCAAGGAAACCTAAGCTTCCGCGAGTTGCTGGGGCAGGTGCGTCGGGTGACCCTGGAGGCCTACGAAAACCAGGATCTTCCCTTCGACAGGGTTGTCGAGACTCTCCGCCCGGAGCGGAGCCTCAGCCATCTGCCCATCTACCAGGTCGCCTTCGCCTTCCACGACTCTCCAATGCCGGAGTTTGAACTGCCGGGAGCGACCATGCGGATCACCGAGGCCCTCAACAACGGTTCGGCCAAGTTCGACCTCAGCGTCGTCGGCATTCCGCGATGCGAGCGGCAGTCGGCTGTTGCCCGGGCGGCCGGCGCCGAGCGGATCACCCTGGTCTGGGAGTACAGTGCCGACCTCTTTGACAAAGCCACCATTGAGCGCCTGGCCGCTCACTACGAAAGGCTCCTCGAAGCGGTAGCCGCCGACCCGGCCCGGCCGCTGGCGGAAGTGGATCTGGTGACCGAGGCCGAGGGGGTCCGGCTTCTCTCGGACTGGAACGCGACCGGGGCCTGGTACCCGCGGGAGTCCACGGTTCACGAACTCGTGGAGGAGCAGGCCCGGCGAACACCCGAGGCCGAAGCGGTCCTTTTTGAGGGGCGGTCCCTCACCTACCGGGAACTCGACCGCCGGGCCGGGATGCTCGCGGAACGCCTGCGAGCCCTGGGGGTGGGAGCGGAAACGGTGGTTGCCGTGATGGCCGAGCGCGGTCTCGATCTCATCCCGGCCCTCCTGGCCGTCCTCAAGGCCGGGGGCGCCTACCTGCCGCTGGATCCCACCTACCCCAAAGAGAGGCTGGGGTTCATGCTCAAGGACGCCGGGGCGATGACGATTTTGACCCAGGGGAGTCTCCTGGGACGCCTGCCGGAGACCTCAGCCACGGCTATCGACCTGGAACTCTTCTGGGGCCGGCCCGAAGAGGCCGCGGGCTCAGGCGAAGCCATCCCCGGCGCGGAGCGGGGGCCCTCCGGCGGCGCAAAGAGGCCCGGCCCAGCCGCGGCCGGCGGCGCCACGCCCGACGCCCTGCCCGGCAACCTGGCCTACGTCGTATACACCTCCGGTTCCACCGGCCAGCCCAAGGGGGTCATGGTCGACCACCGCAGCCTCCTTAACCTTGTCTTCTGGCACAAGACAGCCTTCAACGTCGGACCGGGCGACCGCGCCTCCCAGGTGGCCGGGCTGGGCTTCGACGCTTCCGTCTGGGAAATCTGGCCCTACCTCGTCGCGGGGGCCGGCGTGCGCCTGATCGAGGACGACGAGACGCGGGTATCGCCCGAGGCCGTTCGCGACTGGCTTGTGGACCAGGGTATCACCATCTCGTTCCTCCCGACACCGCTCGCCGAGGCCGTCCTCGGGCTCCCGTGGCCGTCCGGGACGGCCTTGAGGTTCCTTCTGACGGGCGGCGACAGGCTTCACATCTACCCTCCGGAGACCCTGCCCTTTGCTCTGGTAAACAACTATGGCCCCACGGAAAACACCGTGGTCACCACCACCGGGGCAGTGGGCGCCCGGGAGGGGGGAGGGGTAGCCCCTTCCATCGGCCGCCCCGTGGCCAACAACCGAATCTACATTCTCGACTCCGCCCTCCGGCCCGTGCCGGTCGGAGTGCCGGGGGAACTCTGTGTCGCCGGGGAGAGCCTGAGCCGGGGTTACCTGTCACGGCCCGACCTCACGGCGGAGGTCTTCGTCCCCGACCCGTTCGCCGCCAGGCCTGGGGAGCGTCTCTTCCGGACCGGCGACCTGGCCAGGCGCCTTTCCGACGGCAGGATCGAGTTCCTCGGCCGGTTGGATCACCAGGTGAAGATACGGGGCTTCCGGGTGGAACTGGGTGAGATCGAGACTACCCTCCTGGGCCATGCATCGATTAGGGAGGCGGCGGTCACGGCCCCAGACGATGGCCCGCGGGGTGCGCGGCGCCTGGTGGCCTACGTGGCGCCGGCGCCGGGGCGGGAAGTCCGACCGGAGGAACTCAGATCCTTCCTGGGTGGAAGGCTCCCCGAGCCCATGATCCCGGCGGTTTTCGTCGTAATGGAGGCCCTGCCCGTTGATCCTAGTGGCAAGGTAGACCGTCGGGCTCTTCCCGCTCCCAGGAGCGAGGTGGAAGGGGGCGGAGGCTACCAAGGTCCGCGCACTCCCATCGAGGAGAGGCTCGTCGCCATATGGCGGGAGGTTCTCGGTCTCGACCGGGTTGGGGTGACCGACAATTTCTTCACCCTCGGGGGTCACTCGCTCATCGCCACTCGGATCGTGTCGCGGGTACGCGAGAGCTTCAAGCTTGAGGTGCCCTTGCGCAGCCTGTTCGTCACACCGACAATCGGGGGACTGGCCGAGACCCTCGAGAATCTGCTGCTGGAAGGAGCGGACCAGGCCGAAATGGCCCGCCTCCTTGATGAAGTGGAGAAGCTTACTTAGCCTCAGGCCCGGGCTGGTTCGCCGGACCGGACCGGGCTGCTAGTCTGGCCGGTTCGCTAGTCCGGGTCGGTGCCCCCGGCGATGTCACGCGACGCCGACGCTTGGGCGGCGGCCACCCGGTCCGCGGCCAGACTTTCGAGAAAGTCTCGGTCCTCGACCTTGAGAAGGTAGGGGTTGAGGAGTTGGGCGACGCAGAAGACCGCCAACACCCCGCCAAGAATGGCTATGAAAACCCCGGGGTTGAGCACACCCGCGACCCCTCCGGCCACGGCGGTTCCGAGCGGAACAGTGCACTGGGCGATAACCCGGCGGACGGAGAAAACCCGTCCCTGGAGCTCGGGCGGGGTTTGGGTCTGCCAGATGGTCTGGGAGTGGGCGTTCATCATCGGGCCCATCGCGGCCAGCACGAAGCCCATGGCCGCGGTCAAGTATAGAAACGGGGAGAGGCCGAAGGCCACCAGCGCCAGGCCCATGATAATCAGGGGCACGACCACGCCATAGACCCGCCGCTGCTTGAGACCTCCCCAGGTGGAGATGATCACTCCGCCGGCCACTCCGCCGGCCGAAACCACCGTGCTGAGCAGGGCCAGAGCCGTCTCGTAGCTGAAGCCCCGGGCCGTCCAGTCCAGAGCTAGGTTGAGCTTGACCAGAAGAGGCTGGATGATCCCGACGGGGGAGATGGCGAAGTTGGCCACGGTGAAGGTTCCCAGAAGCCACAGAAGTGGGCGGCGATGCCAGATGTAGAGCGCGCCCTCCTTGATGTCGGCCCAGAGGGTCTTGCGTTGGCGTCCCGCTGTGGCGGCCCCATCCTGATCGGCCCGCCGGGGGGAGGGAATGCTTAGGAAGAAGATGACGCAGGCGGCGACGAAGAAAGTAAGGGCATCCAGGGCCATGGCCAGGGGGATGCCGGTTACCATCCCGGCGAGAGCCTCCCCGAGACCCCCGTGGATGACGCCCCGCTTGGCCAGGGCCGGCAAGGAGATAAGGATGGCGGCCACGGCGGGGGAGAGGATGCCACCCAGGGCCCACATGGTCTGCATCATCCCGTTGGCCCGGGGGAGTAGGTTCTTGGGGACGATCATCACGTAGGAAGCGTCAAAGGCTGAACCGTGGAAGGACATGACGGCCGCGAAGAGGACCGTGATGCTCATGAGCATCCACAGTTCCAGGGCGCCCGTCAGAAGCAGGGTCATGAGCGTAAGGCTGAGACAGCCGTTGATGAGGTCGGCGGTGAGCATGATCTTCCGGCGGTCGTGGCGGTCGGTCCAGGCCCCGGCGATCGGGGCGAGAAAGACGTTGGGGAGGGCGAAGGCCAGACCGGTGGCCGCCAGAGCGGCGGCGAGCAGCGGTTGCTGCCCCGGGGCGGCGAACTTGACGGTTGTTAGCCAAATCACAGAAGCGAAGAAAGCGACGGAGCTTCCCAGGACCGAAAAAGACTGGGAGGCCCAGAGGATGAGAAAGGTCCGGAAACCGCGGGGCTGGGGCTGCTCTGTCGCGGTAGGTGAGGCACCGACGCTCATGCGCGAAACGCCTCCCAAGGGGTTTGCTGGCCACCGAGCCTGTCTGTGGTTTCACTATGACTGAACTCCCCAAGGATTGTCAACGGCGCGCGTCGGCGGACTCGCGGCCTACCCGGCCGCCGGCGAGCAGAGCCTCCCCGGAACCGGCGGTCCCGCGGTGTAGGCCTCGGTGACGTCGATGAGTAGGGCCCCGCGCCAGTGGTGGGCTATCCCCTTGACCTGGTAGGCCACGGGCTCCAGGGTAATGACGGCGACCGCGACCCGGCTACCCTCGGGGATGGCCTGGGTGATGGTCTTGTCGGCCACCACCAGGGCCGAGCGCCCGACCGGCGCTACCCCGGCCGCCGGGAGGACCCTTACGTCGAATCCGCCCGGACCCTCCCCGCGCCGGCCTTCCGGCGCACCCATCCCGGCCTTGTCGCTACCGGCCGCCACCGGCCAGGCCACGGCCTTGAGGGCCTTGAGGCGCGCGAATTTGTCGGTCACCTGGGGCGGCATGGTCGCCGGCGTTCCGGCTTGGCCTACGCCTCCGGTGGCGCGAGCGGCGGCGCGAGTGGCGGCCTCCGCCCCAGCGGCCCTAGACAGCCGACCAGCGCGCAGGTGGGTGGCCAGCATGGCGAGCATCGGAATCCGGCCCTCGGCGTCCACCGCTTCGAGGTCGATGGTCCCGGCCCCTCGGATGCCGTTGTAGGGGTTGTAGCGGAACATGGCCTGGTTGGCCATGGCGTCGAAGATCGGGCCTGAAGTGACGAAGCCGCCGAAGGCGCCGTGCGCCGCCAGGAAGTTGAGTTTAGGGTCCAGGGCCAGCAGGGCGGCCCGCCCCGTCTCCTTGAGGTTGGTCTTTGATTTCCAGATCATGAACTCCGCGAACCCGGCCAGGCCCGGACCGCAGGGGCAAAGGGAAAGGACCGGGACAACGTTGGGCTCGCCCGCTCGGCTGACCGAAGCCAGAAACTTGGGCTGCAGCTCTCCGGCCAGGATCGCCGCTTGCTTACCGGTAAGGATGACACCCATCTGACCAGCCCCCCGTTCCCATCTCTTACAGATGCGGGTCGAGCCCGCACTCCCGGGCCACCCGCAGAACGCCCTCCATGTCGCTCACCGTCAGGAGTTTGCGACCGGCGAGGGCGAACCGGCGCCCGAGACGCTCGTAGTCTGCCTGGCAAAGGTTGTTGTAGGCCAGGAAATCAACGCGTTCCACGCTCGGCATTTCCCGGGCAACAAAGGTCGCCACGGCCCGCACGTTTCCGTCATCGTCGGTGAAGCCCGGAATGACGGGAAACCGGACCCAAAACCTTACCCCGCTTTGGGCCAGGGTCCGGGCGTTCTCCAGAATGAGGCGGTTGTCCACGCCGGTCGCCGCCCGGTGCCTCTCCGGGTCAATCATCTTGACGTCGTAGAGAACCAGGTCGGCCGCGGCCAGGACCCGCTCGAACACCTCCCTTGAGGCCAGTCCCGAGGTGTCGATGGCCACGTGGATGCCCCGTTGCCGAACCAGCCCAGCGGTCTGGAAGAGGAACTCAGGCTGGGCCAGGCACTCGCCTCCCGAGAAGGTCACGCCCCCGCCGGAGGTTAGAAAGAAATCGGCGTCACGGGCCAGTTCACTCGCCAGGTCCGCGGCCGAGAGTTCCCGCCCCAAGACCTCCAGGGCCCCGGCCGGGCAGGCCTCGGCGCAGGCGCCGCACCCGTCGCAGTTGGCGCGGTCCACCCTCGGACCCTCCACCTCGGGCGTCAAGGCGCCGACTGGGCAGGCCGCCACACATCGGCCGTAGCCCTTGCACTTGATCCGGTACCAGACCAGGTCCGGCCTGGGCGAGAGCCCCTCCGGGTTGTGGCACCAGAGGCACCCCAGCGGGCAGCCCTTGAAGAACGCCGTCGTCCGCAGACCCGGCCCGTCCTCGGTCGAGAAGCGCTGGATGTTGAAGATCACTCCACGGGCAGGCTCAACTATGGTCGGCGCTTCCCTTCGGCGGCCGGCTTGGCCGGTCACACCCGTTCCCGCTTGCTGGCGCGGCCACACCCGTTCCCGCTTGTTGGCAACGGCCACACCCGTTCCCGCTTGTTGGCAACGGCCGCGTAGCGTCCCGCTAGATGGCGTGTGATTCCCGGGCGATTATCTCGTCCTGGATGGTCTTGCCCAAGGAGACGAAATACGCGTTGTAGCCCGTGACCCGCACCAAGAGGTTGGCATACTCGCCCGGGTTTCTCTGCGCCTCCCGAAGGGTCTCGGGGTCGATTACGTTAACTTGCAAGGCTGTCCCGCCGACCCGACCGTAGGCCCGCAGGAAAGCGGCGAACTTGGCCCGGTGCTCCGGATCGCGGAGGACGGCCTGACTGAAACTCATGGTGTGGGAGGCCCCGTTCGGCGCGGTCTCCATCCCGATTGCGCCGACAGACTGGGCCACGGCGGTCGGGCCCTTGGCGTCACGGCCCGCCGACGGGCAGATGCCGTTCGACAGGAACCGCCCCTTGACCCTCCCGTCGGGAGTGCTCCCGGTGAGGGGTCCGTAGCCGATCCAGTAGTTCCAGGAGAGGTAGCCACCCCTGAAGCGGCGGCCCGTGGCCGGTGAGGAGCGTTTGAAGACGTCCTCCGTCCAAAAGCGCGAAAGGGCGCGGGCGATATCATCCACATAGGGGTCGTCGTTGCCGAACTTGGGACCCTTGGTCACGAGGAGTTGCCGCAGTTCCTCCGCCCCATCCCCGGCGAAGTCGGTCGCCAAGGCCCGGACGAGATCGCCCATCTTCACCCGGCCGTCCTCGAAGACGACCTTCTTCACCGCCGCCACCGAGTCGGCCAGGGTGGCCAGCCCGACCCCCTCCACGGTGATGTAGCCGTAGGTCGGGCCGCCGGCGGTGACGTCGCGCCGCTTCTCCATGCAGCCCCCGACGAAGGTCGAAAGGTAGGGGGTGGGTTCCCAGGTGGCCCGAATGCGGTCGGCTTCCGCCGCCACGGCCAGGAGGCGGTCGACCATGGCCTTGAGTTGCGTCTTGACCGCGTCGTAGAACTCATCGAAGGTCCTAAACCCCTTGGCCTTGCCCGTGGGCGGCCCGAGGCGGTGGCCGGTGACCGCGTTGACCCCATTGTTCAGGGCCAGTTCCACGGCCTTGGCCAGGTTGATGTTCGTGTCCACCGTTCCCGACCGGTCGTCGCCCTGCAGCGTGTTCTCCAGGCACCCCACCGGGGCGTAGTCCCAGAGCCGGTCCTCGGGCAGCCCCTGCCACCGGAGGCCCTTGATGGAGTTCTCGTCGAAGTTGAGAAGGAACGGAGAGCCCTGGGCTTTGGCGACCATGTCCACGATGCGGTCCAACAAGGCGTCGGGGGTCTTGGCGTGCAGCCGGATGTTGGGCTTGGGCTCAAGCAGGTTCAGGGCTTCGATGGCCTCGAGCATCACCCAGGTGACGTCGTTGGAGACGTCCTCCCCGTTCGGGCCGCAACCGCCCAGGGTGATGAGCTGGCCGAAACCGGAGTTGATCCCCTGATTGGCGCCGATGCGCCCCTGGAAGTCGTAGGCGTAGTTGTGTTTGATAAAGTAGCACTCGACCAGCTCCAGGGCCCTGGCGCGATCGAGGCGCCCGGCCGCGAGGTCGGCCTGGTAGAACGGCAGCAGATACTGGTCGATCCTCCCGGGCGAAAGGCCGGCGCCCGGGTAGGACTCGGCGGCCATGACCAGCATGTGGGTCATCCACAGGGCCTGGATGGCCTCGTGGAAGGTCTCCGGCGGCAGCCACGGGACCTTGCGGCAGATGCGGGCGACCTCGGCAAGCTCGGCCCGTCGGGCGACGGGGTCGAGGCCGCCGGCTCGCGCTTGGGCCGCGACGGCTTCGGGGTCGGCCGCCACCCGTTCGGCCTCGGCCGCGTAGCGGTCGGACAGAAGGCGCGGCCCCTCACAGGAGAGGGCCAAAGCCTCAAGGAACTCGCGGGCCTTGGGGTCGCCTTCTCTGGCGGTCTCGGTCTTGATGGCGGCCTGGATGCCCCCGAAGCCCAGGCGCAAGACTTTGGGGTAGTCGGGAACGAGATGGCCCGGCACTGCGCCGGTGTTGCCGAGGCCCTCGTTGTGGATGAAGAGAAGACTCTTCAGCCAGGCGCCGGTGGCCTTGCGGTGCTTGGCCGCCTCCTCGCGGTTGAGGCAGCGAGATAGGGCCGTGCTGAACTGGGACCCGACCACGAGCTCACCCTCGAGAATCCGCACCGGCAGGCGCCGGCCCAGGACCTCATTGAGAAAGATGGCCCGGCGCAGCGGAAGCCCGCGGGCCCAGAAGCCCTGGGGCAGCGGGACGACTTGGGCCGAGGCCAAGAGGCTGTCGGCCATCGACGGGATGAAGGGGTAGGTCTCGGGCACAACGCCCCAGTTCACGGGGCTGAAAACCGTGTCCCACTGGGTTCCTGTGCCGAAGGCCATGACCTCGTTGCGGAAGTAGTCCCGGTCGTAGAAAGAGAAGAACTCGTCGCGGAGACCCCTTACCCGCTCGGAAAGGTCGACTGACGGCATCCACAGTCTGCTCATGTTGCGGCGCCTCCGTGGCCCAATCTCGGTCCGCGGACGGAACTCGCGGTCCGGAGAGCTATCTCTCGCGGAGAGGAATTCGCGGACTCGCGGCCAACGCCTCCGCCGGCCGTCGGGGGCAGCCTCGGCCGCCGCGCCTAGCTCTTGGCTTTCAAGCTGTCCAGGGCTTCCTTGGCGTCGCGGCGGATGGAGCTGTCCCCGGCCTTGTCGGAGAGGTCCTGGAGGATCCTCAGCACATCCGGCCCGGGGTAGCCTATCTCCTTGAGGGCTTCGATCATGAACACCCAATGGGAGAGAGTGATGCCGTCGCGGTAGGTGATGAGGGTCGGGCGGAAGATGAGCGCATCCCTGAGCTTCCCGACGATGGCGCCGGCGGCCTTCTCGCTCTTGTGGCGCTTGGCCAGGCCCTGGGCCGCGAAGCCGGCGCGGTTCCGGTCGCCGAGGTAGTCGATGAGCTTGTCGGCCGCCTCGGGGACGGCCTGGTTGGCCAGGACCTGGAGGAGGAGTCGGTCGTACTTGTACTTCTTGAACCCCCCGAAGCCATACATGAGCATGTCAATGAGGTTCACCACGCTCCGGTCGGGACGGTCCGGCATCTCGGCGTCGGCCATCCTCTCCCAGTCCCACTGGAGATAGTCGGTGCTGTTGTCTAGGAGGCAAGCGTCAAGCTTCTGGGTCAGATCCTGGACGAACTCCGCCTTGAAGACCACTCTCCAAATCACCCTCCCGGGTCCCGCTCTGGCAGGGGGCCGATGGCACCCTGCCCTTCAGCCCAACCATACTAGGGAAAGGTCTGGGGGGCAAGCGGGGGCGCCGTTCGCAGCTTCGAGCGGCGCGTTCGGTTCAGCGAGTTCGAGCGCCGTCAGATCGAACTGCCGATTCTACAGACAAAGTGAGACTTGGCCACCCCCGACTGGAGGATTCCAGCAACACCGCGGAATAGTCATTAATGCTTGTAGTAGGGCAGGAAGAGCGACTCCTGGATTGTCCAGGGGGCGTCCAAGGAAGGAGCGCGAAGCGCATGAGGTCCAACCGGAGAAGTAGGAACCGGGGCTTCCTAGCCGCAGGCGTCCTGATGCTTGCCGCTCTCATACTGGTCACGAGCTTTGGGCTCCAGACGACGGCGCGGGCCGCCGTGAATGTCGCCCTCAACCCGCAGCCGGAACCACCGCTCCCCGTCTATGTCGGAGGCAACAAGCTCACCTTCGACGTCGACCCTTTCAACGCCAATGGCCGCCTCCTCGTCCCATTTCGGGCCATCTTCGAGGCTCTGGGGGCCGTCCTCGACTCCTGGGACCCGGTCACCCAGACCATTAGGGCCCACAAGGGGTCGGTCAGGATCGTCCTTCAGGTCGGGAACTCCACGGCCTACATCAACGATGTGCCCTTTCCCCTCGACGCCCCGCCGGTCAACATCCGCGGGCGGGTCTTGGTGCCGCTGCGTTTCATCAGCGAGGCCCTGCGGTCAGGTGTGACCTGGGACCCCGTCAACCGCCGCGTTCTCATCGCCCCGGCCGCCGTGACCGGCCGCAACCTGGTCCTCCCGGGTTCTCTTTTGGGGATGTTTCAGGACCCGCCGCCCGGGGGCTTCGGGGAGTGGTCGCTCGCCAACCCCGAAGACGGCAAGCCGGGGGCGGCCAGTCTCTTCGACTCCTACGAACTGGACAAGGGTTACAAGAAGGCCAAAATCGCCAGTCCTGACTTTGTCTTGAGCCTTCCGCCCGCCAGCCTCGACTGGACCCCCTACATCACCCTGACCTCTAATCAGGACGGCTGGGGCGGCTGCATCGCCCGCTCGATTACCCACTGCACGACAATGCTGAAGGAGATGGAACATCCCTACAGCCCGGACATGTCCTACTGGTGGCTCCACTACACGTTCGAGCACCAGCGTGACGAGTGGGCAGCCAACCACCCGGGAGCCGCGGACTCGGACTGGCCGCCCATCACGTGGATGATAATCGAGTCCGACCCGACCTCGGAGTTCCGGGGCTTCGCCCTGGAGGGCTCGCTGCCGTCGGACCTCGACCTGGCGAAAAGGGAGCCCT